>LAZR01000221.1_pt1 | contig 57893 bp, 47 predicted proteins | sample 329461 | NCBI WGS metagenome assembly LAZR01 (sample SAMN03002196, study PRJNA259156) | marine sediment metagenome | biome: sea floor; feature: Hydrothermal impacted sediments; material: marine sediment; isolation source: Loki non-amplified sample from Loki's castle hydrothermal vent sediment ... | reverse complement strand
ACAGCGAGGGATAGTCGCCGCGATGCTCTTGCACCATCCGCACGGCTCGTTCACGGACTTCAGGGGAAAACTTGTTTATCTTGTTCATGGCTTCATCTTCTCAGGAGTTGAAGCCTCCGCGAAACCCGGGGCGGTTCAACTAGATATACGCAGTACTTAATGTCGGCCCCTAGCTTATGTCAGCTCTAACGCAAACGAATGTGGCACTTCCTACCCATCAAGAAGGCTCAATAAATAATGCGCATAAAAAAGCCCCACTCGATGAGCGGGGCTTAGATGAAGCCACCAATTCAGAGAGGTGGCCTTACCTTACGGGATCCAACTTAAATTAACGGTTAAGAACCAATTAGATCACGCAGTACGTAGTGCAAAATCCCGCCGGCCTTGAAATAGTCAATTTCATTGCGGGTATCAATCCGGCAAAGCACCTCAAAGTTGACCTTATCGCCCCTGCTAGTCAGCGCTGTAACCTTGAGTGTCTGGCCAGGCTGGAGATTGTCATCGATGCCTTGAATATCGATCACCTCATGGCCGTCCAGCCCCAGGTTGACCAGGCTCTGCCCTTCTTTGAACTGCAGTGGCAACACGCCCATGCCGACCAAGTTGGAGCGGTGAATACGCTCAAAACTCTCGGCAATTACCGCTTTAACACCCAGCAAAATAGTGCCTTTGGCTGCCCAGTCCCGGCTAGAACCCGTGCCGTATTCTTTGCCCGCCAACACCACCAAGGGAGTGGCTTCTTGCTGATAGCGCATGGCAGCATCGTAAATCGACATACGTTCGCCGCTAGGCGTATGAATGGTCTCACCGCCCTCTTCGCCACCGAGCATGCGGTTACGAATACGGATATTGGCGAAGGTGCCGCGCATCATCACTTCGTGGTTTCCGCGACGCGAGCCATAGGAGTTAAAGTCTTCCGGCTTGACGCCCAGGCTTTGCAGATACTCGCCAGCCGGTGAGCTGGCCTTGATGTTACCTGCGGGCGAGATGTGGTCAGTGGTGATGGAGTCACCAAATACCGCCAGTACGCGCGCCTGATTGACATCCTCCAGCGGCTTGATCGGCTGATCAATATCATCAAAGTAAGGTGGATTCTTCACGTAAGTTGAATCCTCCTGCCAAGCGTAAGTCTTGCCTTCGTTGATTTGAATAGACTGCCAATGCTCGTCGCCGCTGAATACATCTGCGTAGCGAGTACGAAACATACCGTCTTCAACCAGGGCTACCGCTTCGGCAATCTCAGCGTTGCTCGGCCACACATCCTTGAGGAATACCGGTTTATTGTCGGCATCCAGACCCAGCGGCTCTTCCGCCAGATTAAGCCGTGTGTTGCCCGCCAGCGCGTAAGCAACCACCAACGGTGGCGACGCCAACCAGTTGGCTTTGACTTGGGGATGCACGCGGCCTTCAAAGTTGCGATTACCTGAGAGCACCGCCGATACCACCAGATCGTTCTCGCTCACCGCATGGGCAACATCATCCGGCAACGGGCCAGAGTTGCCGATGCACGTGGTGCAACCATAGCCGACCAAGTTAAACCCGAGCTGATCCAGATAATTCGTCAGGCCTGCCTTGTCGAGATAATCAGTGACCACTTTGGAACCCGGAGCCAGAGACGTTTTAACCCAAGGCTTGCGCATCAAGCCACGTTCAATCGCCTTCTTGGCTACCAAGCCCGCAGCCATCATCACGCTGGGATTCGACGTATTGGTGCAGGAGGTGATGGCCGCGATCACGACCGCGCCGTGGCTCATCACATGCTCTTTGCCATCGACCGTGATACTCGCCTGCGCATTCTGCGCGCCCACGGCAGTACCACCGCCGCCCTCTCCTTCCAAACGTGCTTCTTCTTGATCCTCCGGCACGATTTGCAAAGCCAGCAAATCATCAAAAGCTTTGGGAATATCTGGCAGAGCAACACGATCTTGCGGGCGTTTTGGACCCGCTAGGCTCGCGACCACCTCAGCCATATCCAGATGCAAGCTATCGGTAAACGCCGGCTCATCACCCGGCTCGCGCCACAAACCCTGCGCCTTGCTGTAAGCCTCTACGCGCGCTACCACCTCATCCGGGCGACCGGTAAGGCGCATGTAGCCCAGGGTAATTTCATCTACCGGGAAGAAACCGCAGGTAGCGCCATATTCCGGTGCCATATTGGCAATAGTCGCGCGGTCTGCCAGTGGCAGATCGGCCAGGCCATCACCATAAAATTCAACAAACTTGCCGACCACACCGTGCTTGCGCAACATCTGGGTGACCGTCAGTACCAAGTCGGTAGCGGTCATGCCCTCGGGCAACTTACCGGTCAACTTGAAGCCAACCACTTCAGGGATCAGCATAGAAACTGGCTGACCGAGCATTGCCGCCTCGGCTTCAATACCGCCCACACCCCAACCGAGCACACCCAAACCATTGACCATAGTGGTGTGTGAATCAGTGCCCACCAGCGTGTCTGGATAGGCCCACAGCTTGCCATCCACCTCCGCTGCCCACACGCTCTGCGCCAGATATTCGAGGTTAACCTGATGGCAAATACCAGTGCCCGGTGGCACTACGCGGAAATTATCGAAGGCCGTTTGGCCCCAACGCAAAAAGGCATAACGCTCGCCGTTGCGCTGCATCTCCATTTCAACGTTATCTTCGAAGGCGTCGTCGCTCGCAAAGTTATCCACCATCACTGAGTGGTCAATCACCAAGTCGACCGGTGAGAGCGGGTTGATCTGCTGAGGATCACCGCCTGCTCTCGCGATGGCGTCGCGCATCGCGGCAAGATCGACCACCGCCGGCACGCCGGTAAAGTCCTGCATCAGCACGCGCGCTGGACGATATTGAATTTCACGGTCAGAATGCCGCGCCTTAAGCCAGTCGGCCATTGCCTGAATATCGTCCTGGGTAACGGTTACGCCATCTTCGTTACGCAGCAAATTTTCCAGCAGTACCTTCAGCGACTTGGGTAAGTTATCGATACCCTTGAGCTGCTCACCGGCTTTGCGCAGGGAATGGAACTGGTAGGTCTTGCCGTCGACATCCAGCGTAGAATGCGTGTTCAAGCTATTGGCTACGGACATTCAGCTATTCTCCTCTCGGCCGGCTTTTTGCCAGCACTTGATTGGCTTTACTCTTTATTCTTTATTCTGGATAAAACATCATCCCAGATTAAATTTATCGGAAATAGGGATGCGGCAATAATTGAGCGTCTGTACTTTTCTCAGGGTTATTGCCGTTATTTAAACTGTTTACATCACTGTTTTTACCGTACTGATGATTAACGATGCCTGCAACCAGCCATCCAGAGCCGTCGGTACGTCAGTTATACTCAAGCATAGACAACAGAATGGGTGAATGACTCCCACCCAGAGCAATCAAGGATGCCCCATGCGCAACAATCAACCGGTTACCCAGCGCGAACGCAGCTTTCCTAAAGAGCAGCGTCTCATCTCCACGACCAATATCAAGGGCATCATCACCTACTGTAACGATGCTTTCGTTGATGTCAGCGGCTATAACCGGGAAGAGCTAATCGGCAGCCCGCACAACATGGTGCGTCATCCAGATACACCTGCGGCAGTATTTGGCCATCTGTGGGGCGACCTTAAACAAGGCCATGCCTGGATGGGCATCATCAAAAACCGCTGCAAGAACGGCGACCATTATTGGGTCAACGCTTTCGTCACGCCCATCTACGAGCGCGGTGACATTCAGGGGTATGAGTCGGTACGGGTAAAAACCACGGCGGGCCAGGTCGAGCGCGCTGAGGCCCTTTACCAGCGCCTGAACAAAGGGGGTAAAGCCACTCAGACAGATTGGTCTGGGCTAGTGCTGCACGTACTGCCCAGCGCTTTGATGTTGGCAATAGGTGCTGCTGCCGGAGCCACATTGGGATTACCGGGCGTAGCGCTGGGCGCGGTTCTTGGCCTGCCGGCCGGTGCCGTTTTGAAAGCGCTGCTTGATCAGCGCTTAACGCGCATTGTTAGCGGCGCAGACAGCAGCATCACTGACCCGCTCCTGGCGCAGATGTACACACCGTACAAGGGTGCGCTTGGGCAGATCGAAATGGCCATGCACAGCCAGCAAGCACGCCTGCAAACCTGCCTTACCCGCTTGGCCGACAGCGCCGAACAACTGAAGAGCCAAGCAGGCGAAGCCAGCCAACTGGCTGGGCAAAGCAGCGCGGGATTGTTACAGCAGCGCAATGAAACCGACATGGTTGCCACCGCCATTAACGAAATGGCCGCCGCCACTCAAGAAGTCTCAGGTAACGTACAAAACACGGCCGACGCTACCCGCGAAGCGAGTGAGCTGGTGATGCACGGCAAACGCGTTGCCACCAAGGCACGTGAAGCCATCGAAACGCTGTCTGGCGCGGTTAACTCAGCAACCACAGTCGCCAACAAACTGGCCAGCGATGCACGCGAGATCGGTACCGTTGTGGATGTGATCAAAGGCATTGCGGATCAGACCAATCTGCTCGCCCTGAACGCAGCTATCGAGGCCGCCCGCGCTGGCGAGCAAGGCCGCGGCTTTGCCGTAGTAGCCGATGAAGTACGTGCCCTTGCTAGCCGCACCGCCGAGTCCACCGAGCAAATTCACGGGCTGATTGCCAACCTCCAACGGGCCGCAGAAGGCACCGTAGAGAGTATGAAGATAGGCAACGAACAAGCTGACCGAGGCGTTGAGCAAGTAATAGAGGCAGACGACGCACTGGAAGGCATCCGTCTGGCCGTAGAGCGCATCAACGACATGGCCGGTCAGATCGCCAGCGCCGCTGAAGAACAAAGCAGTGTCGCCGAAGAGATCAACCGCAACGTCACCAATATCGCCAGCTTGGCCGATAGCACCGCGCAAGATGCACAACGCAGCGCCGACCTAAGCCGCGAACTGTCCGGCACAGCGCAGCAACAGGTGAATTTGGTGGAGCGCTTTAATCGACGGTGATCGAGTAGTCGTTACCTACCCTGGGTAGCAGCGCTCTAAAACACACACAGGCTCACAGCCTACCGTTTTTGGAGGGCCGGGTTCCATCCCGGCCAGCGGCATCCAGCCTGTGCGCGTTGGTCGTTATGTGCCACGCATCTGCTACGGTGACGTTGGACAGGTCGCTGGTCGAGATGGAACTCGACCTTCCATAAAGCACATCCAAAGCTTGCAGTGTTCTTTGGAGGGCCGGGTTCCATCCCGGCCAGCGGCATATAACCCATTCACGCTAGCGATTGTATGCCACGTATCTACAACGGTGACGCTGCGAAGGTCGCTGGTCGAGTTGGAACTCGACCTTCCATAAAGCACACCCAAAGCCCACCGCTTTTTGGAGGGCCGGGTTCCATCCCGGCCAGCGGCATTGAGCCAATACAATGCGCTAGTTCCTTAATGGAAGTTCGACCCGCTCACACTTGCGCTTCTCGCCGCTATTCAGGTGCTGCCTGCTTGTTAGCCCAATGTGCTAAACCAAACAGGACATGCTGATATGAGCTCCAAGCCTGAACAGCATCGCGGCTGGTATACCACACGTCGTATACCGCATTTTGATGCAGCGCATACCTTTCAGTTCATCAGCTTCAGGCTAAGCGATAGCCTTCCTCCCACCGTACTGAGCGACATGAAAGCCGAAGCTGATATGCGCTCCACAAGCGAAAAATCGACTGCACTGCGCACCAGCATGGAAGCCTTTCTAGATCGCGGCTACGGGTGTTGTTTGCTTGCAGAGCCAGAAATGGCCGCTCAGCTGGGCCAGGCGTTTGCCTTCTATGACGGAAGGCGGTACGAGCTTATTGCCTGGTGCGTCATGCCTAACCACGTGCACATTCTGATCAAGCCAATGACCTCGTTATCTCGCATAGTGCAGGGTTGGAAAACCTGGTCGGCGCGCTGGGCGTACCAACACGCGCAACAGCTGCATCTTCACATGCCGCCAAACGGTTTCTGGATGCGGGGGTATTGGGATCGCTATATTCGCGATGAGATTCATTTTCAGGCAGCGATTGCCTATATCCACCAGAACCCGGTCAAGGCTGGCTTATGTAGTCATGCACAAGACTGGGTGTGGTCGAGTGCAAAGCAGAGCGAATGCGGCTTGGGACCAGTAAACCCATAAATGGAGGTCGGCCAGCAGCAAATCGCACACAAAGGCAAAGCTTGCCGTTTTCTTTGGAGGGCCGGGTTCCATCCCGGCCAGCGGAGTCCAGCCTGTGTGCTTGGGTAGTTATGTGCCCAGCACCTACAACGGTGATGTTGGGTAGGACGCTGGTCGAGATGGAACTCGACCTTCCATAAAGCAAACCCAAAACCTGCCGTTTTTTTGGAGGGCCGGGTTCCATCCCGGCCTGCGGAGTCCAGCCAGTGTACTTGGGTGGTTATGAGCCCAGCACTTACAACGGTGATGCTGGGTAGGACGCTGGTCGAGAGGGAACTCGACCTTCCATAAATCACACCCAAAACCTGCCGTTTCTTTGGAGGGCCGGGTTCCATCCCGGCCAGCGGCGTCCGACCTGTGGGCGTTGGTCGTTATGTGCCAGGTATCTACAACGCTGGCGCCGGGTAGCCCGCTGGTCGAGATGGAACTCGACCTTCCATAAAGCACATCCAAAGCTTGCCGTTTCTTTGGAGGGCCGGGTTCCATCCCGGCCAGCGGAGTCCAAGCTGTGTGCGTTGGTGGTTATGTGCCCCGTATCTACAGTGGTGGTGCCGGGAAGGTCGCTGGTCGAGATGGAACTCGACCTTCCGGAAAACAAGGTCGCACTCGTAAAGTGCCAGTGGTTATTCCCCTAGCCCCACCCCGCAATGATAAACTCGCGGTTATTGCACCAGTCACTTTGTATCAGTATCAAGGACATCACCATGTGCGGAATCGTCGGCGCTGTTGCTCAGCGAGATATCACTCCCATCCTGCTTGAGGGGCTGCGCCGTTTGGAATACCGGGGCTACGACTCTGCGGGTGTGGCGGTCATGAACAGCCAGCATCAGTTGCAGCGCGTGCGCGCGGTGGGCAAGGTAATCGAGCTGGAAAAGGCGCTCATTGCCACACCCGCCACCGGCCATCTCGGCATCGCCCATACCCGTTGGGCCACGCACGGCAAACCCGCCGAGCGCAACGCCCATCCGCATCTGTCCCACGGCTTGGCCGTGGTACACAACGGCATCATTGAAAACCACTCGCCGCTGCGCAAAAAGCTGATCGATCTGGGTTACGTCTTTACCTCGGAGACCGACACTGAAGTGGTCGCTCACCTGTTGGCGCATCACTATGGCCAAAGCCAGGATATGTTGACCGCGTTTCGCGCCACTTTGGGTGAAATTCACGGTGCCTACGCACTGGCAGTCATCCACGAAGCTGAACCCGATAACCTCTACTGCTCACGCATGGGTAGTCCTTTGGTGATTGGCGAAGGCAGCGGCGAGCGTTACCTGGCGTCCGACCCCCTAGCGCTACTGCAAGTCACTGACCGCTTCCGTTATTTGGAAGAAGGCGACTACGCGCGCATTAGCTTAGCGAGTTGTGAAGTATGGGATCGCGCCCACGATCAGGTAGATCGCCCTATCACCCGCTACGAACACGCCGCCCATAGCTTCGACAAAGGCGAGTATCGCCACTTCATGCTCAAGGAAATCTTTGAGCAGCCGCAAGCCATCCGCGACACCTTGGCCGGCACCCTGGGCGATGACCACGTACTTACCGCGATCCTCGGGCCAGACGCCGAAACGCGTTTAAAAGATATCGAAAATATTCATATCGTCGCATGCGGCACCAGTTATCACGCAGGCGCGGTCGCGCGTTATTGGATCGAAGATCAAGCAGGTTTGCCTTGCCAGGTCGAAGTGGCCAGCGAATACCGTTACCGCACCGTGGTGGTACCCGCCAATACATTGCTGATCACGCTGTCGCAATCCGGCGAAACCGCAGACACACTGGCCGCCCTTCGCTATGCCAAAGGCCAAGGCTACCTTGCGAGTTTAGCTATCTGTAACGTTGCAGGTAGCTCGCTGGTACGCGAAGCAGACTGGCGCTTACTGACCCACGCAGGCCCTGAAATTGGCGTTGCCTCCACCAAAGCCTTCACTACCCAGCTGGTCGCCCTGCTCTGGCTGACCACGGCTTTGGCTCAGGCGCGCGGCAAGCAAGAGTTCATCGCTCGTAACGTAAGCGCTCTGCGCAGCCTGCCGGCCATAGTCGAGCAGGTATTAACGCTAGAGCCAGCCATCACCAAATTAGCTCAGAGTTTCGCGAACAAGCATCACGCCCTCTTTCTTGGTCGCGGTACGCATTACCCCATTGCCATGGAAGGCGCGCTCAAGCTGAAAGAAATCTCCTACATCCACGCCGAAGCGTACGCGGCAGGTGAGCTAAAGCATGGACCTCTCGCATTGGTCGACGACGACATGCCCGTGGTCAGCGTCGCGCCCAGCGACAGGCTGCTGGAGAAGCTTAAATCCAATTTGGAAGAGGTGCGCGCACGCGGCGGTCAGCTGATTAACTTCGCCTGTGAAAGCATCGAGCCAACTACTGACAGCAGCATTCAGACCATTAGCCTGCCGTGGGTGGAAGAATGCATATCACCGATTGTTTACACGCTCCCGTTGCAGCTGTTGAGCTATCACGTTGCCTTGGTTAAGGGCACTGACGTAGACAAGCCACGCAATCTAGCCAAATCGGTTACCGTAGAGTAGCGCTCACACAGCCCAAGGCTACGGCTGAGCCGGTAGCTCAAACGCACACATAGACAGGTTAGGCATGCATACCAACAAAACTATTCTAGTCACTGGCGGTGCGGGTTATATCGGCTCACACACCTGCATCAAATTGCTTGAGGCAGGTTATGACGTAGTGGTGCTGGATAACTTCAGCAACAGCTCGCCGGAAGCGTTGCGCCGCGTAGAAAGTTTGGCTGGTCGCCCCACCACACTGGTGCAGGGCGACATCAACGATCATGCGTTGCTCGCCCGCCTGTTCGGTGCACACAAGATCGATGCAGTAATTCATTTTGCCGGCCTGAAAGCGGTCGGTGAATCCGTCGAGCAGCCTCTGCGTTATTACCACAACAACGTCACCGGCACCTTAGCACTCTGTCAGGCGATGCAGACGGCCGGCGTTTTCAATCTGGTATTCAGCTCCTCGGCCACGGTATACGGCGATCCTGCTTCGCTGCCGATTCGCGAAGACTTTGCCACCGGCGCGACTAACCCTTACGGTCGCTCCAAATTAATCATCGAAGAAATTTTGAGTGACCTGCACCGCAGCGCGCCTGAATGGAATCTGGCCTTGCTGCGGTACTTCAATCCAGTAGGCGCCCACCCAAGCGGTCGCATTGGCGAAGACCCGTCCGATATCCCTAACAACCTGATGCCCTACATTGCGCAGGTAGCCGTCGGGCGCCGTGATCATCTAAGTGTGTTCGGCAGCGACTACGACACCAAAGACGGCACCGGCGTGCGCGATTACATTCACGTACAGGATCTCGCTGAAGGCCACGTAAAAGCACTGGAATGGCTCGACCGCAAAGAAGGCCTTAAAGCCATCAACCTCGGCACTGGCACCGGTTATTCAGTCCTTGAGATGCTCAAGGCATTTGAAAAAGCCTGCGGCAAGCCCCTGCCCTACAAACTGGTCGACCGCCGCCCCGGCGACATCGCCAGCTGCTACGCCGATCCAGCGATGGCACGCGATGTGTTGGGATGGTCAGCCAAACTGGGCCTGGAGGCCATGTGTGAAGATGCATGGCGCTGGCAGAGAGATAACCCAAAAGGTTACGAGTAACTGCTAGCCATACCGGGTGCGAAACCGCGAGATACCACCAAGGGTTGGTGGGGTCTCGGTTAGCGGGCGCTCCGGCTGCTGTAATAAAAACTCCAGCACATATTAAACACCCGCAGCACTCTCACTCTCCCTGCATCACGCAAGAAGAAACCCAGCTGAGCGCCGGGCCAAATGAGCCGCAATTCAACTCGGCTTAGATGATTTCCAATCCGCTCGCAACGTCTGCCGCGCTCGGCCAAACGCCAAATTATCCGCCGGCACGTCTGCAGTAATGGTCGAGCCTGCCGCAATGGTAGACCCCTCACCCAGCGTCACCGGTGCCACCAACGCTGAGTTGGAACCCACAAAAACGCCGTCTTCGATACGGGTAACAAACTTGTTAACACCGTCGTAATTGCACGTAATAGTACCCGCACCAATATTCACACCCCGACCGACTTCAGCATCACCCACGTAAGATAAGTGATTGATCTTCGAGCCTGCGCCCAGCGTGGTGTTCTTGGTTTCCACAAAGTTACCGACCTTGCTGCCGTCGTGCAGACAAGTGCCCTGACGCAAGCGCGCATAAGGCCCAACCTCGCACGCCTGACCAACCTGCGCACCCTCGATGTGCGAGAACGCTTTGATCACACTGCCGGCCGCAATATGCGCATCACGAATCACCACATTGGCCTCAATCCGCACGTTATCTTCAATCACCACGCGGCCTTGCAGCACCACGTTTACGTCGATTTCAATATCCCGCCCGACTGTTATTTCACCCCGCACATCCAGACGTGATGGGTCGATAAGGGTAACGCCGGCGGCCATCAACCGCTCTGCTTCGCGCTGTTGCCAGGCACGCTCCAACACCGCTAACTGCTGGCGGTTGTTTGCGCCCATAACCTCCAGCTCATCGTCAGGCTGCGCCACCACCACGGGTAGAGACTCAGCGACGGCCATAGCCACAACGTCGGTCAGATAGTACTCACCCTGCGCGTTATCACTGGAGAGGCTGGTCAGCCAGGCTCTCGCCTTTGCGCCGGGGAGCGCCATGATGCCGGTATTGGATTCGTGGATCAGCAGCTGCTGAGGCGACGCGTCTTTTTGCTCGACGATCGCCTGCACGCGATCAGCCGCATCACGCACAATGCGGCCATAACCGCTGGGGTCGCTCATATCAACGGTGAGCAAACCCAGTTTGTCTGCGCCAGCCAAGCTGGTCAGACGTTGCAAACTGGCTAGCCGCAACAGTGGCACGTCGGCGTAAAGCACCAACAACTGGTCAGCACCTTCGGTATGCGGCAGCACTTGGGCAACGGCGTGCCCAGTACCCAATTGCTGTTCCTGCACCACCCAGTTCACATCGTCTGCAGCCAAAATTGCACGCACACTCTCCGCACCATGGCCGATAACTACATGAATTTGCCGCGGTGACAAAGCACGCGCACTATCAAGTACGTGCGCCAACATTGGTTTGCCGGCAACTGCGTGCAGCACTTTTGGCAGGTTTGAGCGCATACGCGTGCCTTGCCCAGCGGCAAGAATGACAACATCCAGATTCATCTTTAAATATCCCTGTGTTTGTTCTTTGCTCAGCAGCGCAGCTGCTCAACCAGTAATAAGATGGGTAGGCACCAAATAAAAAGGCCACGACACGTCGTAGCCTTTTTATGAGCAGCCAATAATTAGCCTTGGCGCTGCTCGTAGATAAGGTCGACGATGCCGTTGCTGGGCGCATAACCTTGCACCGTACTAAGAAGCAACTCACGCACGCGGCCATAGTCATCGTTGTGCACTGCAGTATTCATGTGACTCAGAATCACGCGCAACTCCTGCCAAGCAATCAGCGCTTCATTGGCGCGATGGATTTTAGGGTGCGCGGTGGTGGAAGGGTTATCACCCAACAGCAATTCTTCATACAGCTTCTCGCCAGGGCGCAAGCCGGTGAAAGTAATAGCGATGTCGCCATTTGGATTGACCTCATCACGCACGCTCAAACCCGAGAGCATCACCATCTTGTGCGCTAGCTCAACAATAGTCACCGGCTGGCCCATATCTAGCACAAAAACGTCGCCGCCCTCCCCCATGGAGCCTGCCTGAATTACCAGCTGGGCTGCTTCCGGGATGGTCATAAAGTAACGGGTAATATCCGGGTGCGTAACGGTAATCGGGCCGCCACGGCGAATCTGCTCACGAAACACCGGGATCACTGAGCCAGATGATCCGAGTACGTTGCCAAAGCGCACCATGGTGAACCGCGTACGGTTTACGCAGCGCACCGCAGAATCATCCCCCCACAAACTGGGTGCCTGCTCTGCACTCAAGCCCTGTAAGACTAGCTCCGCCATCCGCTTGGTAGCACCCATAACGTTGGTCGGCCTTACCGCCTTGTCGGTAGAGATAAGCACACAATTCTGCACCTGACAGCGGATCGCCGCCTGTGCAACTTTAAGAGTGCCAAACACGTTGTTCATGATGCCTTCAGCAACGTTATGCTCAACCATCGGCACGTGCTTGTAAGCCGCAGCGTGGTAAACCGTATTAACCTTCCACGCGGTCATGGTGTCTTCCAGGCGAGTGCGGTTGCGCACCGAGCCCAGAATAGGCATCAAAAGTATCTCTAGCTTGTTAGCGCGTATCCAGCCCTGCAATTCGCTATGAATAGCGTACAGGCCAAACTCATTGTGTTCGTAAAGAACCAGCGTCTTAGGGCCAACGTTAATAATCTGTCGGCACAGCTCACTACCAATCGAACCACCTGCCCCCGTGACCATCACCACCTGGTCGCGAATACAGAACCCCAGCAGTTCGTCAGCGGCTGATACCGTATCGCGCCCCAGCAAATCGGCTACGTCCACTTCTTGCAGATCGTCCACCTTCACCTTGCCGGAGGCGATATCCATGATGCCCGGCATACTGCGCACGTGCAGCGGGTGCGGGGCCAATTGGTCGAGAATCTTCCGTCGCTCGGCACGTGAAGCCGATGGGATGGCCAACAAGACTTCCTTAACGCCCGTTTCACCTAGCATTCTGGCAATGTGATGCGATGAATACACCGGCAGCCCGGCAATCATGCGACCTTCCAGACTCAGATCATCATCAATGAACGCCATCGGCTTATACATGCGACCCACGCGTAACGAAGCCAGCAGCTGATTACCCGCAGCACCAGCACCGAAAATAGCCACTGGCATCCCTGCTTCAGGCGGCGTCTCGCTAGTGGCAGCAGGTGCCCCGCCCATCAACCAATCACCCATAAAATACTCACGGGCGGCGAGGCGCAAGCCGCCGATCATTAACAAACTGAGTGACCAGTAAGACACAATGGCAGAGCGAGGGAAAAACACCTCCCAGCCGTTATCTCGCCCAATCAGCACAGCGACCACAAGCGCGGCGCAGGCGAGAGAAACAGATTTGAAAATACCCAGCAGAGCCTGGCTACCAAAATGCCGCATCACCGCGCGGTACATACCCATTTTTACGTAAATGGGCAGCGCCAGCACAGGTGCGAGCAGAAACAACCAAGCCTGATCAGCTGTTGGCCACAGCCATCCTTCACCACCTAAACGCAAATAGAGCGCCAACCATAACGCTGACCAGGTAAGCACTGCATCAGCGCCAATCTGCATCACGCGTTTGCGCCCATAGCTCAGTTTAATCAAACGTTCCTTGAGCATCTTGCTCTCCTACTGCGTATGTCAGGCGGTATTATAAATGCTAACCATTCTATTTAAATGTAAAAACGTTACCATCTGACACAAGGTAACGCGGCTAGCTGGCAGTTCAGGCCGTGCCGATTGCGGCAACCAGCTCCTGCGTTTTCTGCTGCATCAGTGTCTCGTCAGCACGGCTTTCTACATTCAAACGAATAACGGGCTCAGTGTTGGACGCTCGCAAATTGAAACGCCAATCAGCAAAACAGACACTGACACCATCCACATGTTCCACACTCAATGCGGCTTTTGCGTACTGATCCTCAATTTTAGCAAGCACAGCAGGCGCATCGCTCACCGTTAGGTTGATCTCACCCGATGAAGGATAGGCAGCAATTCGTTCTCTCACCAACTCAGACAAGGGCTTTCCCTTGCGACACAGCAACTCAGCAATCAACAGCCAAGGGATCATACCGCTGTCGCAGTAAGCGAAATCACGGAAGTAATGGTGCGCGCTCATTTCCCCGCCATACACGGCGTCTTCAGCGCGCATGCGCTCTTTGATAAACGCATGGCCTGCTTTGGTTTGCACCGCCACACCACCGCCCTGCTCAACTAGCTCAACGGTATTCCATACCAAACGCGGATCGTGAATCACCCGAGCGCCGGCTTCCTTCTGCAGAAATGCCTCCGCCAGCAGCCCCACAATGTAGTAGCCCTCAATGAACTCGCCCTTCTCATCGAACAGGAAGCAGCGATCAAAGTCGCCATCCCAGGCGATACCCATATCAGCGCCATGCTGCTTTACCGCGTCGCCCGTAACCGCACGGTTCTCGGTGAGCATGGGGTTGGGAATACCGTTAGGGAAGCTACCATCAGGCTCATGACATATTTTGATCAGCTCAACCGGTATCCCGCGCGCGGCGAAAGCCTGCTCCAACGCATCCACTGCTGGCCCAGCTGCGCCGTTGCCGGCGTTGACCACCAAGCGCAGCGGCGTAAAGGCCGACGGCTCGATATACGTCATCAGGTGCTCAACGTATTCCGCACGCGGATTGATTAGCTTATAGCTGCCACGCTGCTCGGCCGGAATGCTGGGGTCTTTACCGTCAATCAGGGTGAGCTCTAGAGACTCGGCCAGAGCGCGAATGTCTGCCAAACCGGTATCTGCCGAGATAGGCCTGGAGCCTTCGCGAACCAATTTGAAGCCGTTGTAATCAATCGGGTTGTGCGAAGCAGTCACTTCTATGCCGCCATCCACACCCAGATGAAAGGTCGCGAAGTAGACTTCTTCAGTACCCACCATGCCCAGATCCAATACATCCACGCCCTCATCCCGCAGCCCGTTAGCCAAAGCGGCCTTCAGCCCTGCAGAGGTCTCACGGATGTCGCCGCCCAGCACCACACACTTGGGCTTAAGCCACTGAGCAAAGCCCCGCGCGATACGATATGCCACCTCTTCGTTCAACTGAGAGCCTAATTGCCCGCGGATGTCATAGGCCTTGAAACAGGTGATCTCAGACATGATTATTTCCTAAATAATTAAAGTGAACTGAGCCGGCGCAGCCGGCTAATGCCGAAATGGAATTCGACACTCATGAAATTTTGCCAAACCCAGGTTGGGATGGCGGAGCATCAACACAAGCATGTGCGCTAACAGATATAACGCTGGCCGAGATGGAACTCGACCTTCCATAAAACAAACCGTGTTACGTCACAGATATCTGACGACCAAAAAACACTGCGCTCGCCTCACACACAACCCAACAACGCTCACCCCAAAATACGCGCCAACAATCCAGCGGTAGAAGAGTCCGCATTGTTCAACTCATCACTATCACCCCGAATATAAGCCAAGGTATCCATAGCAATACGCTTGCCCATCTCCACACCCCACTGATCAAACGGGTTGATATCCCAGATCACCGACTGCACGAACACCTTGTGCTCATAGAGCGCAATCAAGGCGCCGAGACTGTATGGCGTGAGTTCGTCCAACAACAACGTAGAGCTAGGCTGGTTGCCGCGATAACGCTGATGCAGCGGCAACGCCTCAGCACCTTCCACTGCTGCGTCACCCAACGCCAGCAACCGCGACTGCGCCAGGCAGTTGGCCAATGCCAGCTCGTGCTGCGCCACCAATTCGACGGCGGCTTCGTTGTGTTGTGGTTCCAAATACCGTCTGGCCGGCACAATAAAATCGCAGGTAACTACCTCTGTGCCCTGGTGTAGCAGCTGATAAAACGCATGCTGCGCGTTAGGCCCAACATTGCCCCACACGATGGGACAGGTCGCATAATCCACGGTCTCGCCACCCAAACTCACGCTCTTGCCATTAGACTCCATCTCCAGCTGCTCGAAATAATTCGGCAACTCCTTGAGACGCCCGTCGTAAGGCAAGATCGCATGGGCGTTAATCCCTAGCACGTTGGTATTCCAGATACCGATCATGCCCAACAAAACCGGCAAGTTATCCGCAAAGGGTACCTGCTGAAAATGCTCGTCCATGCTGTGCGCGCCGGCCAGCAAATCACGAAACGCCGGCATACCAATCGCCAAAGCCACCGGCAACCCAATCGCCGACCATAAGGAATAGCGGCCACCCACCCAGTCCCATAACCGCATCTGATTTCCGGGCGCGATACCCCACTCGGTCATCTTGTCGGCCGCCGCAGAAACACCCAAAAAGTGGCATCCCAACAAGCCTTCGCAATCGCCAACCTCGCGCTCCAGCCAACGCCGCGCTGTCGCAGCATTGCTCAAGGTATCGATAGTAGAGAACGACTTGGAGGAAATAATAAACAGCGTGGAATGCGCGCTCAGATCGCCCAACAACTGCGATAACTGGCTGCCGTCCATGGTCGAAGCAAAATGCACACTGAGCGGAGACTGGCCAGGCAAACACCAATCCGTCAGCGCTTCAGAGACCATCAGCGGGCCAAGATCGGATCCACCCACGCCAATATTGACCACATCCGTGATGACCTCGCCCGTCGCGCCACGCCACTGACCGGCGCGTACCTGCTGCACAATCTCTTCCATGCGCTGCAATTGCGCATGCACCAGCAGAGCTACATCTTCACCCTGAACCACACAGGCGTTATCCACAGGCAACCGCAACGCCCAATGCATGGCCGCTCGGTTCTCGCTCGAGTTGACCGCTTCACCTGCAAACAATGCATTGATACGCTCAGCAAGGCCGCGCTCACGGGCCAAATCAAGCAGACGGTCCAGCGTCTCTATCTCAATCCGCTGCTTGGAAAAATCAAACAGAATCGCACCAGTCTGGCGATGCAGATCCTCAAAGCGCTGGCCGTCACCAGCAAACAAGTCGGACAAATGCTTACCGCGCATCTCTTCGCCATGGGCCAACAGCGCTTGCCAAGCTTGGCTATTACGTCTGGAATCTGACATTGCTCAGCTTCTCCCTATGCCGAAGTACGTAAAGCCGCTCTGCTTGATGAAATCCGGATCCCATACATTGCGCCCATCCAGCAACAGCGGGTGCGCCATGCTCATCTTCAGGCGCAATAGGTCCGGGCTCCAATAGGCTTTCCACTCGGTCACCAGCATCAGCGCGTCTGCACCCTCTGCTGCCGCGTAGGGGTCATCGTGCAACACCAGGTCATCGCGTTCACCCGCCCACTCGCCCAACACCTGCAGCGCTCGCGGATCATGCACATGCACCTCAACACCCTGCGCCCACAAAGCTTCGATAAGCTTGAGCGCCGGGGAGTTATCGATACGGGAAGATTCGGGCTTAAAAGAGACACCCCAGATGGCAACGCGCCGGCCACGCAGCTCAGTGCCGTAATGCCGCCACAGCTTGCGAAACAGCACTTCTTTCTGGCGTTCGTTGATACGCAACACCTCATCCAGCAGCTGCGCCTGCATACCACTGCCCTGCAGCGTCGAGGCCAAGCTCATTACATCGCGTGAAAAACTCAAGCCACCAAAGCCACAACCAGGGTAAAGATAAGCCTCGCCAATACGCTTATCAGCGCCCATACCCTGGCGGATGCGCTCTATATCCACGCCAAGATGATCGGCCAGGTTGGCCATGTCATTCATGTAACTCAAGCGGGTCGCCAACATGCCGGTAATCGCCAGTTTGGTAAACTCCGCTTCACGCGAGCCCATCAACATAATGGCGTCACGCCGACGATTGAACGGCCGCAACAGCTCGGCCACCTGCTTCTGCGCCCACACTTGCTCTGCGCCTAACAGCCAGCTGTCGGCGCGCATAAAGCTTTGCAGCGCATTACCTTCGATGATTAGGTCGGGCAGGCTGACTACCGCGCTGCCGGTCTCGCTTTCTGTAGTGTTTTCAACCAGAGCGCGCTGCAAGCTCTCGCTGGTGCCCACCGGAAAAGTAGATTGGTTCACTACCAGCCAACGCTCTGCGCGATGCGTAGGCAGCATGGCCACGATTTGCACAGCCAATTCAAGCGCATCCGGGCTCAAGGCCAGCCACACGACTGTGCTCTGCTGGTGGGGCGGTGACTCCAAGCTAGACAACACCAAGCGACCCGCCTGAGACTGCTCCGCCATCAGGTCAGCTAGGCCCGGCTCACGAAATGGACAATCTCCCTGGGCTAGCTGCTGCGCCACATTGCCTTCCGGCAGGTGCAAAAAAACCTGATTACCAGCAGACGCCAGTGCTGTAGCGCTGACCAGCGCGCAAAGCGTATCGCCATAGACTTCTAACTGCATGCGTCCCTTCCTTAGCCTGAGTCAGGTCTTGTAGCGCGCCAACAGGGCCTTGAAATCCGCACCCAGCTTGGCGTGACGCAAGCCATAAGCCAAGGTCGCTTCCAAATAACCCAGCTTATCGCCGCAATCATAAGAACGACCGCGAATATGGTAAGCCTCCGCCCCACTCTGCTGCATCAAAACAGCCATAGCATCGGTCAACTGGATTTCCCCACCCGCACCGGGCTGGGTCTTGGCGAGCAAGTCAAAAATCGCCGCCGGCAATACATAACGGCCAACGATGGCGAGATTGGAGGGAGCATCGGATCGAGCGGGTTTTTCCACCATCTGGCTGATAGAAGCATGTTTACCCTGATGCAATTCAGTGCCGCCCAGATCCACCACACCATATTGGTGCACACGCTCATAAGGTACAGGCTCGACCATAATCTGCGCTTGGCCGTTTTGCACGAAGCGGTTGGTCATCAGGCTGAGGTCACTCAACGAACCGGACTGCTCAACCAACACATCGGGCAACATCACGGCGAATGGCGCGTCACCGACCACCGGCCGCGCGCAATACACAGCATGGCCCAAACCCAGCGCCTTGCCCTGCCGCACAGCGGTGATCTTAAGCTTTGGTGGCGCCGTATCACGCAACAACTCCAGCAGCTCTTTCTTACCGCGCCGCTCAAGCTCAGCCTCTAACTCGTAATTCACATCAAAATGGTCTTCAATCGCTTTCTTGCTGGAGTGCGTAACCAGCACTATCTCGTTAATACCGGCAGCCAACGCCTCCTCAACCACGTACTGGATCACAGGCTTATCAACCACCGTGATCATTTCCTTGGGGATGGCCTTGCTGGCGGGTAAAAAACGCGTGCCAAGACCGGCAACAGGTAAAACAGCTTTGGTAACCTTCACAATGGCTCCTGAATATTTAAATGACGTTCAAAAATAGATGATCAGGCGCTGAAAGAGTTCAGCGAAAAAGCAGCGTATAGCCATTACAACTGTGCAAAAAAAGGGCCGGATAACCATCATAGAAATAACGCGTAAGCGTTTTTGTGGATGATGGAGTCAAGCTCGACAAGCGTCCTAATGAGAGACAGAGCTCTTGATACGCAGTCTAAGGCTAGCAGTACAAGCCGCAGGCTCCTTCGTTGGAATAACAACCTCTCTGCTAGAATTAGATACACCCCATCGACAGGAGGGGTGCATTCTGGCCTGATTGCTAGCTCGAATACCCCCTACTATCAATTTTTCACGTGCATTTAATAGTACAACTGCAAAAACCCAACAGAAAAAATACACAACACGCGACGTAAACGTGCTGAGAAATGAACGGCGGAGAAACTAACAATCTTCCGCAGATAGCAACATTACCGAACCCGGTCACCCGAACCTTTGCCAGCAACAGTCATAAATATGTACTTAAAGTAATCAGCCAACGTAAGGCTACTCAGCATTTCCTGGTCAGTATGCGCAAGCAAAGCTGGTGTAGACATATCTATTTCGTTGACCTGCGCCAAACCGGTGATGCCAGGCCGAGCGTTGAAGACCCCTCGCTTACCTCGCTCCTCGGTCAACTCTTCCTGATTGAATAGCCCAGGTCTAGGCCCTACAAAACTCATCTCACCCTTGAACACGTTCCACAGCTGCGGCAATTCATCCAGCTTGGTTCTGCGAAGAAATGCACCCAACTTAGTGATCGAAGCGGTAGAAGCCAGATGACTGGCAACTGAAGCGGTATCAACCGTCATGGTACGAAACTTTACGAGAGTGAAGGGTTGCTGATGTCGCCCCACACGCACCTGCCGAAATAGTGGCGAGCCAGTGTCAAAAAGGCCAATTACATAAATAGCCAACAACACCGGAAAACCAAGCACCAAGCCCAACAACGAAAACACCAAATCAAAAACTCGAATCACAAGTTCACCTAAAAGTCGTTCAATTGGAAGACTCAAAGCAACGTCTGAGCCCTTCTTCCACAGTAATTGGTGGCGCCCAGTCCAAAAGGCTACGCGTCTTGCCAATGTCCACCTGTAGCGACCCCAGCAATCGCTGAGCCATGTCCTTTTTACCCAACATTGTAGCCCCAAACTGAAGAAGACCGGCAGGCACCGGAATCAGTCGCGCGTGTTTACCCATCGCCTTGCCCACACCTCGAAGCAACTCGGTAGTAGACAGGTCTTTACCATCACCCGCAATAAACACCTGATTGGAGGCAGCTGGGTGATCGATACAGCGGGTAATCAGATCAACCAAATTATCGATCCCCACCAAGGAGCGCTTGTTGTGGATAGCTCCCAACGGAAGCGGCACACCTTTACTGATCCAGCGAACCAAGCTACCAAAATTACCAGGAGCTCCTGGACCATAAACCAATGGCGGGCGGATAATCACCACATCCATCCCCGACTCAGCAGCTATCTGCATCAACCCCTGCTCAGCTTCCCATTTGGATTGGGCGTAAGGCTCGGCAGGCCCAGGCTGGTCATCTGCAGAAAAAGGACGAGTATTTACATTGCCGTTGACGCCAATGGAACTGATAAATATAAACCGCTTTACCCTAGCAGTAACAGCCTGCCGCGCCAAACCAAGAGCACCTTCGACATTCACGCGGCGATACTCTGCCAATGGGTCGACAACTTCATCCTTCAAGATATGAGCACGTGCAGCAGCATGGATAAACACATCTACCCCAGTTAAAAAAGCAGAAAGATCAGCCTGCTCCAAGTCACCTACAGCATGTAGAGTGGTAGCGTTCGCCTGCGCACTTCGGACACGACACAACCCGACAACTTTAAACTCAGAGCGCTGCTCAAGCTGTGCGAGCAGTCGCGAACCAACGAAGCCATTAGCTCCGGTCAAAATAATTTTCGTCATAAAGTCCCCCGAGCTAAGATTAGTATGATGCCAAAAGACAAGCTCAATGAATTCTGTTAATTCTAGCTAGCAGATTTCGGGTCATGAAAAGCGAGCGGACCGTCCCACCGTTAACTAATTTTAAAACTCCGTGCCGATAACAATAGATGCCAAAACAGGATTAATTTTGTGCACATCGTACTTGTCAACCGCCATACGGTGGCTCTCTTCTCCCATTCTTATGATCTCCGAGGGATTTGCCAACAGATAACACATTTTTTCTGCCAAAACGACCGGTTCCCAAGGTGGGACCAAAAACCCGTTTTCACCATTAACTACCGTTTCACGGCAGCCAGGAACATCCGTTGTTATCACCGCTCGTCCAATAGCCATTGCTTCTTGCGTACTGCGCGGCACACCTTCACGATAGTAAGAAGGCAGAACAAACACATGCGAGTCAACAATCCACTCGTGAACGTTTGAAACATGTCCAGGATAAATAATCACACCCTCATCAATAACAGCCTGTAGTTGTTTTTTTGTCAAGGCTGACGGATTGTCTTGATCCAACCCCCCAAGCACAACAAATTCAGACCCGGGGTATGTTTTTTTGACTATCCGCGCAGCTGCAATATATTCAAAAATACCTTTCTCTGCTAACAAGCGCGCTATGAAAATAAATCGCATCGGCTTTTCAATGTTAACAGGAGTATACGGATAAGCGTTCAAATTTAGACCAATAGGCCCTATCACCTTCAGCTTGTTTTGCTGTAACCAGCTACGCTTAGATAAGTCTATCGGGTCATCCGGATTCAGAAAGAGGACTTCATGAGCAAAGGCATAACCAACAGATGAAAGAAGCCCATGTATAACCTGCAATGCAATTTTATGAATACTAATATTACCCTGGGACGGCGTATGTATATAACCAAGACCCTCAAGCATCGCCACACGCCTAGGAACACCCGCAAACTTAGCCGCAATCGTACCGTATATAGAAGGCTTAACAAAAAAACTAAAGACAACATCTGGCCGTAAAGAGCGCAACAGTTTCGACAACCTAAAGGTATCCCGGATATCTATTAGAGGGTTAAGCCCTGTCTTGCTCAATGTATAATCTACGGGTATTGCCCCCCATCCCGACACTGTAGCTTTATCTTCAACAGAGAAATCAAGAGCAAAGCAATAAACCTCATGCCCTAGAGAAACCAAAAACCGGACAAGATCCCTGCGAAATATCAAAATGCCAGGGGAAGAGTTTTGCGATATCAACACCACTTTCATAGGAGCACCAAATAATTCATATTGTTCACATCACATAATAATCAAACAAACCCTTAAATCAAACAATATTTTCGCGTACTATAACGCTGAAACACACGCACCCAATATAAAACCACAATAAGAAAAGCTTAATTTAACTATTCAAAATTTAAATATCGGCAGGAGGATTACCAAATCAAACTAAAAAGCCAAAGCCAACAATGCGAAACAAAGATAACTTCAGACTAGAAAGCTTTTTACGTTGCATATCTAATTCGATTCTATAATAAGGATTCCCGTTCTAAACCGAAAATCCGGACATACATACTCGATCAAAAAAGCTTTGGAGTAATAAGATACCCTACCCTTGCACATCATAGACCAAACCGAGACGCACCTTAAATGATCGTAAAAAACAGAGCAACACAATGCGGATTTAATTAAATCGGATTAGTTCCAACATATCTTTTCAATATCCCAACTGGAACGATTTTAGAAATGAGAACCTTTTTCTCAGAACTTAGACATGAAATCAAGCTGTACATCGAAGCAACCAGACGAAATCAATACACTAAGTTTATCACCCGACCAAAATTTAAACTAAGAAGTCCAAAAGCAGGTGAGCTATCAAACCTTGCAACATTTAAAAATTCTTCTAACAACCAAGCTAGATACCATTGAAATTAAATATTTGATATGGCATGAAGGGAGCATCACCCACTCCGTAATCTAGCATGAACCCTCTCCATAAACCTGCAGCTGAGAGAAGTCCGGCTAGAATCATGAATAACTTAAGAGGCCTATTGAAATCTAAATTCAACCTCGAATATGTGGCGAGAACGGCTAGAGGAAGTGAGAAAGCAAGAAGATCCAACAGCCTCAAACCAGCATAACTGAACTGAGTAACGACCCATGCACCCGAGATGAGCAACGTACCTGTAATGATAACCTTAGTTCTTTCCACACGGGGCAAGTTACTAAAAAACACCCCTAAAACGATAAAGGCCATAGGTACAATCTTACTTAATCCAGATGTGCTTCCTAACGCTTGCATCTCTTTGTAGTTATCGAACTTACTACCCACATAAATATCGATCACCATCAACCCACCAATGGCACAAACCAATAAAAAAAAGCCGCCAAGAACAGAAGAGAATTTCAGCCACGGTCGCTGAGTAAAAACAACAAATAGAACAGAAAAAATCATTGAATAGTGAAAAAATATCGATGCCAAAGCAGAAAGGACAGCTGGCATTTTTCCCCTTTTGCTAAAAAACTGTACTGCAATCAAAAATAAGGCGGACGCGATCCCAAGACGCAATCCGTTCATACCATACTGATAAACAAAAGCAGGCAATATATAAGACATAAGAAGAAATCTTTCATTACGATTGGAGACGAACACAAAGCAAGCTATCAACCCAAAAAAAACGAAAGATGTGGCACGGACAGCGATCTCGATAGTTGGCGAAAAATAAGAAAGTACATTAGCTAAAACTACGAATAGAGGCTCACGCCCATCCCAATTATAATTTGATGTAAAATCATAAAACATTATTTCATAATTTACTGTATCCGTTCCGACGTCCCCACGAATAAAGGACAATGTACAAAAGAAAATAAGTAAAAAAATCAAGAGCACTTTTCCACGATAACGTGCAATCTCTTGAACAAAAAGAAAAAACAAAATCATGAGCCAACCAAATAAATAAATCATCATCGACCCTTAAATACTTTTTTTGTATTGATCCTTATAATCCGGACAGAATACTTAAATAGTGACCACGCAAATAAAACCGAAAATCTCACTGGACCAATAAAACAATTGGCATATAGATTTTTATAAGCTGCCAATTCACCTCTTTCCATACGCCATAGCTGCGCACTCAAACCTGACTCACCATAAGAAGCTTTGTGCAAGTACGCTAACTGCTGCTTAGTGTAATGACATTTCAAGCCCGAAAAGCACATCTCTAACCAAAGATGATAGTCTTCGCCATTACGCTGCCCATCAACAAAACGATGGTCAACATCACGAATCAACATAACCGATGGCGTCGGAAATCGATTGGAAAGAGAGAGACTTGTTTTAGTAACCTGTGAAAACGGATTTGAAATATCAATATTTATATCCTGATATACGTCAGCTTGCTCGTTAAAATATTTACATGCATGGCCAGATAAGCTAACGTCTGGATGTAACAGCATCCAATTATATTGAATTTCGATCTTTTGTTCATGCCATGAATCATCCGAATCCAAAAATGCGACATAATTCTGTGTTGCATGTTGCCAACCTATATTCCGAGCTGCTGCTGCGCCTCTATTTTTTGTACAGGATACTACTTTAATCCAACTTTCATTATAACAACTTTTTATTCGGTAGAGAGCTTGCAAGGTGCCATCTCCACTAGCGTCATCCACTAAAATAACCTCAAACGGCTTTAAGGTTTGCTTAGCCACAGACGCAACTGCGCGCTCGATAGTATCCCCACATCGATAGCATGGAATAATCACACTTACACTTGCAAACTCGAACATAGTTAAGAATTCCAAACTTTATTTAACTTAAAGACAAGCTCATACAGAGATGAATATTTATAAATTTATTACGTTGAATTTTATCTTATATCTATCCGCACAACGCATAAAATTTTAAACGCATCAGCACTTAAAAAAATAGAAAGGCATTTTTAAACCTCAATATCACTTAAGCAATTAACGCCGAAGAAAAAAGCACACACGACGCCACCTCTGAAGCAATAGAAAATGGATACCTTATTTAAACGCAAATTATTTCCATTATCGGCGCAGCCGTATCCGAGCACAAAATTTAGCCAAAGCAAGGTCTCATGCAAAAAAATCTCGGGAATTATTAATTTACGCCGTGGAAACATGAGGGTAAACTTATTTTAAAAAAACTAGAAGCAAATTATACATATTTATTTCAAAGTTAATTTTAGTAAAAAGTGAATATTATAATTCGCCACTTTCATAATTTATGCTTACTGATTGAACTTCAATCCAACTCTCAACCCGAATACTTGCTTGCTGGGAATCAGCTTGGCCACCAAGAATAATGGCTCTATTATGAGCTCTAAGCTTAGGATTGATCAAACCTATCAGTTTTGGAAAAATATGAAATACTTCGCTGCAAAACGCACCACCAAAACTTACTAACAATCTCAATAGAGAACGACCTCTCATATAACAAAGCAAAGAAGATAATGTTTTTTTGATATATGCTCTATGGTATAAAACACACTTTAAGTATAGCCGCGGAAAATTAATGTACGATTGTAGCTCGTCTTCTTTAGCTACAGCTTTTAATAACGAGTATGACCAAACCGTTGGTACACTATAAAATTCAGGAATTTTCTCATCCCAAATTAATTTTTTGAAGGCGCCTATATGGGAGTTCTCTCGTAGCCCTCCCACATGGCCACCGCTCGCAGACTGTCCCGCGGTACTTGCCCTAGACGAACCAGGCACGATGACAGGAAAGTCAATCTTTACACACTTTTTTGTTTCAAGAGAGATAAGTGCCGCGCTGTAAATATCCGGGCTAACACCACCAAATAACACCCCATGTTTAGCTTGTATTCTCCTCACCAAATCGGCTGAAACCATGCCTGCATACGCGCGGGGCATATCCAACACACCGCCGCCAAAGTTGTTTAGTGCATGTTTTAAGGCCAACTTTGCGTCATGCCGCCGTATAGACCCATCGAAGGAACTAATCCGCAATGTGCCAGCAATTGAGTCACCTTCTCTCCAGTGTTCGAAATCCGACCAATAATAATGTACCGGAAAGGTGAATTTTATAGAGTCTACAGATTCGCTTCGAGCCCATTTGGCCACATTAATAATTTCGCTTGTAACAAAATCGTCATCACCAATGAACACCAAATAATCGCCGGAGGCAGCCTTCAACGCCTCGTTAAAGTTGTCAACCACACTCATTGGCCTATTAGGTCTAATTAAGCGTAGTCGATCTCTTGACGAAAAATCAGAAAAATGCGGCGCGATAGCATCCACTTCGCTAGTATCGCAAACCACAACCTCTATATTCTCTGACAGCGCAAGAAGACTTTTTATGCTTGGCACTGCGTAACGCGCGCGATCGTGAGTGGGTATTATCACTGAAACTAACGGCATATTTATACGACCATCTCTCGTTGAATATATGTCAGTGTTTTTAGTAGTTCTTTAATCTGAGGCACGGTCAATCTATTCGTATTATGAGAAGTGTAGTCGTCGATATCATTTGCGTCAGGCTGGCCCTTTACAATAAAATTGTCATAGTTTAAATCTCTGTTATCGGCAGGTATGCGGTAGTAACGTCCCATATCATCAGACTTTGCCATTTCTTCTCTTGACACTAAAGACTCATAAAGCTTTTCACCATGCCTTGTGCCTATTATCTTAATTGGAGCGTCACGCTCAAAAATCTCAGTAAGAGCTTTTGCTAGGTCTTCAATCGTTGAAGCAGGTGCCTTTTGTACAAATATATCACCTTGCTCGCCATGCTCGAAAGCGTGTAGCACTAGATCCACGGAGTCTTCCAAAGACATCAAAAAGCGCGTCATCTTAGGATCAGTTATTGTAAGAGGCAGGCCTGCTTTAATTTTATCCACAAAAAGAGGTATAACAGAACCGCGTGAGGCCATTACGTTACCGTATCGAGTAGCGCAGATAACTGGCCCGCCGGCACGAATTGTTCTCGCCTTCGCGATTAGGATCTTTTCAGCCATGGCTTTCGATATACCCATCGCATTGATTGGATAAACAGCCTTATCGGTGCTGAGCAGGACGACACGTTGAACATTACTGTCAATCGCTGCATTCAGAACGTTCTCGGTTCCAATGATATTGGTCAGCACCGCCTCCATCGGATAGAACTCACAAGAAGGAACCTGCTTTAAGGCCGCCGCATGGAAAACGTAATCAACACCTGCCATTGCACGGCTTATACTTTCATAGTTCCGCACGTCCCCGATATGGAATTTTACCTTTGGGTTATTCAGTGCAATCCGCATATCTTCTTGCTTTTTTTCATCACGGCTAAAAATTATTATTTCTTTTACATTAGTGTCCAAAAATCTATTTAAAACAGTATTACCGAAGGAGCCAGTACCACCAGTAATCATCAGGATTTTATTATCAAACATTTAACTACTCCAGAATTTTCAATTTCTATATTTTATAAGCTTTGCCGGTACGCCACCTACTATCGAATACGGCTCAACATCATTAATAACAACAGAGTTCGCAGCAACTACAGCTCCGACACCGATCTTTACTCCTTTTGTTACTGTAGAGTTAGCTGCAATCCACACATCATCGTCGATATGAATAGGAGCACCTACAACAGCTTGTTTAATCATCGGCACACCCGATTTAATCATGCCATGATCAAACGCAACCAAACAACAACCTGGCCCTATCATTACATTACTTCCAATATAGACACCACTAGAACCGCCACTGATTGTTGTATTATTAGAGATAGATGAATCGTCACCGACTTCCACATTACCAATAAGTAAAACATTCCTATAGATCAATACATCGTTATGCAGCTTAAAACCGCAAATACGCAGCACAAAAACTCGCAACTTTACCGAAACAATGTCATTAGGTAATAGTGATGCAACACCACTCAAAAATTCTTTCATGAAATATTTTATAAAATTTAAAATCTTCACTTTCACTCCAATTTTAGTTTTGCCCTAAACAGAAAAGCTGTAGTTATAAACAAAAAGTATCCGACGTAAGAAACGCAAATAAGATAAACGTTCTCAAATACTGAAAATACAAAAACACACAGCAGAATGAGAATTGTTGAAGCAATAGACAACCTAGCATGGAAACCAAAATCACGATGAGCAATTACCAGTACAAATGGGATGTAACCGGCGGCCGCAACTAGGTAGCCGACTAATAGTATCTTTGAGTAACTCGTTACTTGCTCTATCAACGTAACGTCGCCTGACAGCCAAAATGCTATTATTTCACTGCAGAAAATATAAAGAATTCCAACTGGAAAAAAAACAAAAAACAGTATTGCAAAAACAAACGATGCCAAGTTATTTCGATAAGAAGAGCTATCCAAACTGACAATATCTTTATATATTTTTGGCTGAAAATATTGAACTAAAGGCGCGGCACAGACCGCAATAGGGGTTGAACTAAACATTACTGCCAAAAAATACGGCCCGATGATATTCGCTTCAAAAAAAAGTGACATTATAGGTTTGTCTAAATGCATAGCTGCAGCACCGGCAGAACCGGCTAAAAACAAGGGCGATGCCGTTCTTATTAATTCTAAACAGTCTTGGTAAGTCACTCGACTAACATAAGACCCTGCAACTTTTTTCAACTCATTAAAGCATAATAACCGCAAAACAAAACTATGCATAACTGACACAACCACTTGACTCCAAATAAAGACATCAAGTGTACCAGAGTAATAATTTAAAGCAGCCAAAGTTACTATGGCTCTCAACGTTATACCGGCTAATTGAATCGTGTTAGCCATAATATATTTTTGCCTAGCCAAGACCGCTGTATAATATTGATTGTGAAGCACAATCGACCAAAAAAAAATCATTATACCAAGTATAGTAGACAAACTTAGATCAAATACACCAGCCGTGAATTTAACTATTACGAGCACGATAACTAATAACAAATAAAGAATCGACAGACTTATTTCAACAGTACGTACTAATTTAAAAGGGCTTCCGCAAGCAGAAGAAGCGACTGCTACCTCCCTACTTAGTAGAGTCGCCAAACCTAAGTCCATCAGCATCAACAACGCCTGCAGCGAAAGGATGACAGCAGCCGTAGCAAACTGCTCTGGGCCCAAAATACGACTGTATATTGGCATAAAAAGAAATGCTACCAACACACTGGATGTTCTCCCAGCGTAAAGCATGGCCATATTGAATAACGAGGAGCCTCGCATAATAGTCCTGCCACCAATATTCAATTAGTCAAAGCCATACAAACAGACTTTTCAAGCACATACGCTATATGCTTAAGACTTTCATCATCTAACCACCACCCACATGGAATTGCCATTATATGCTCCTGCAGATAATCCGTATTAGGCAATTGGGCACTTTGCCTGACACCAAAACCAGTATAAATATCGTTACGCATATGCAGACACGATGCCATGACGCCATGCTGCTTAAGCAGACTCAGGACCTTGTCTCGATCCTCGATATATAGCAGGAAAACCCAATAAGCGGGATTACTATTCTCACCCACAGGTACAGGTGTAACGCCCACAATGTTTTTAATCAACGCTTTTAGCTTTTGAACATTGCGTTGGGTTTTATTGTGCCTCAGTTGGACTGTGTCCAACTGAGCGCAACCCAACGCGGCACAAAAATTATTTAGAGCCACGCTCCAACCGATTTCTGGAATTACAGATAAACTATTTATCTCACCTTCAGATGTCCGAAATGTTCTTGGATTGATGCCAAAGCGCCTAAATTTACGAGCTTTTAATGCCATTTCAGGACTTTTGCAAATTAAAGCTCCTCCTTCGGTCGTGTTGATTTGTCTGTTAGGATAAAATGAATATATCGAAAAATCCCCATTAAACCCGACTTGAACTGATTCTCTCTCAGCAAATAAGGCATTATCGCAATCTTCAATCAAGACTATTCCACGCTGTTTGCATATATCAGCAATTTCTCTGGCGGGTCCGGGGTAGCCAGCGATATGATAAAGAATGACAGCCTTCGTTTTCTCACTGATCTTAGACTGGAGATCTGCAACATCCATTTCAACCGATTTAGGACTGACATCAACCCAAATCGGCTTTGCCTTATGATGTGCAATTGCTGTGTTGGTAGAAAGACATGCAAAAGCTGTCGTCAGTACCTCGTCCCCCTCGACTACTCCAGCAAGATGCAGAGCGAGGAAAAGAGCGCTCGTCATATCAACCGTTGTAACCACGTTGGGCTGCCCCAAAATATCGCCAAGCTTTTTCTCAAATTTCTCAACATACTCGCCATTGGCAATGCGCCCAGATCGGAGAACATCCAAGGCCGCCGTCTCCATTTCAGGAATACTTACAACCCCAAAAAGTGAAATTACTGTAGACATGCTTTCCATCTATACTTTATCCACGTTTGAGTGTTTCGATAATAAGATCTCGATCATCATCTGAAACCCACCAGCCACATGGGATGTGCACTAGCCTGTGATAAAATCGTTCTAATTCAGGAAGCGAGTTAGCTAAGGGTTTGAAAATCGAATGCAAATGGTTGGGGCGGTGTAGCTTTGATGCCGTTATGCCTTTTGATGCCAAACTGCGTTCAACATCATCTGAATCATCGACAAGCAAGGTATATAGCCAGTAAGCTGATTTGGCGAAGCTCTCCACCTTCGCTGATTCTATGCCGGGAATATTACTGATTGCCTGGTCAAAATAATGACCATTAGCTTGGTGCCGCTGTAGCAATGGCGATATGAACTTCAATTGCTGCAAGCCGATAACAGCTGCCACATTGTTCATATTATACTTGAAACCAAGTTTAGTTATGTCGACTTCGGTTCTCGGCACCCCCTTAGCCATACCGAACCAACGTAGGCGCTTAGCTTCAGACATTTTTTCTGATTTTTTCATCACAAGTGCCCCGCCGTCGACAGTTGTCATATGCTTTATGGCTTGGAAAGAAAATATACCGAAATCTCCAATAGTGCCAATTGGCTGGCAGTCGTATTCCGCACCCAGCGCATGCGCACAGTCTTCAATTAAAGACAACCCGTATTTGTCAGAAAGTTTTCGCAGTTCTTTTAACCTGGCCGGATAACCCGCATAATGAACAACGCAAATGGCCTTAGTTTTTTCTGTTATTAGAGACTCGACAGAAACGGGATCAAGATTGCCGTTCTCGGGTTCGACGTCAGCAAACACAGGTTTTGCGCCCACTTGCAAAATCGTAGTATTCGTTGGCTCGGCGGTCATTGACGTGGTTATAACTTCGTCTCCGGGTTCTACCCCAGACAGGAGCATCGCCAAATGAAGAGCTGCGGTGCCACTGCTCGTAGCAAGGACGTTATCGATACCAAATTTTTCTGATAATGCGGCTTCAAAATCATAAACAAACTGGCCTTCCGCGATCATTCCGCTGTAAATTACCGATTCGAGGGCAGGCATCAGCACTTCTCGTGGAGGCATCGCTACTTTAACTAAAGGAATATTATCGTCTGTAATTGGCATGATCAAATCCTATCCAATAGGTTAAATTTACGCATTACAATTAAATCGTCATTATTTATTTTTTTTACTAGCTGCATTGAACTCAGCTGAAGATTAATCTCAAAATTTCTCGCTTTTAACTCATCGATGATGCTATCTTTTTTATCGACGTTTATCATCCATTGGTTTGATAGCGCATTTTCCAACAGATCGACTACGTCTGAAATTGACCCATGCCATTCAGCCACCGTCTCTCCTCCAGGCGACTCTAAAACTATCACCTCCGCCGAATTTGAAGTAATTATCCGGCCACCGGAGGCGAATGCTGGCAAACCACGCCCTTTTTTTTGCATACTTACATTAGGCCAGCGCTTAGAAGTATGCTTGATATATGAAGCTTTATTTACTCTATTTACGTTTTTTTTTACTTCGCCGTACATTTCTTGACTAATCTGCACAAATCCTTGGCGAGTGTAAACAGCAGGCTTTTGAGTCCATAAAACCAGGGCGCCTAGGCTTTCCAATCGGGCCAAATCAGTTGCGCTATTTAACAAGCTTGTAGTTAACCTATTTCCTCGCCATTTTTCGGCCACGCAAACCAAGCCGACCAAGCCCAGCCTCGTATTTTCTTTATTTCCATCGACTTTTATTATAGTGGTAGCTATAACCTCTTCCGCAAATAAAGGCTTCGGGTTTTTAATTGAAATACAAAACACTCCCTCAGGCGAGTCTATCCACGGAAAATGCGTGGATAGATCGATACCGCGACCCTTCGAGGCAAAAAATACATCCCATATTAATTGGCGACAAAGCTCCGGAACTCCCCGATCACAAATAACCTCATATTTTAATACGTCTGTCTTTAGCATATTTCTTACCAAATATATTTTTGATAGTGAAGCCGACCTAGCGAATCAAGCAGATAACTTTTTACCTAAAAATACTCTCGCGCATCTTTGAAAGAAAACCACACTATCTTTAAACATCTCGCCAATGCTTGATCTGAAATCATTCCAAAATTGCCCCGCTTACAATGACTAGATATTCGAAATAGTATATTTAAGCTATTTGGCAACGCCACGACTAACCACACTTACTGCTTTCAAAGCTAAAACTTATATTTACTTACTCTACTGTGACCGATTTCGCCAGATTTCTGGGTTTGTCTACATCTGTTCCTTTTACTAGAGCCACATGATAACTAAGCAGTTGCAGAGGAATAGTGTAGATAATCGGAGACACGCTTTCATATACCCACGGCAGTTTGATGTGGGTAATGCCTTCACCGTTGTCCAACTCAGCTCGCTCGCAAGCGAAATTTATTAGTTGGCCGCCGCGTGCTCGCACTTCCTGCAGGTTAGATTTGAGCTTTTCCAACAGACTGTCGCTGGGGGCAACACTAACTACAGGCATATCCTCATCTACCAGCGCCAACGGGCCGTGTTTTAGCTCGCCGGCGGCATAGGCTTCTGCATGGATGTAGGAGATTTCCTTGAGTTTAAGCGCACCTTCCATCGCGATGGGGTAATGGGTGCCACGGCCAAGAAAGAGTGCGTGGTGCTTGTTGGCAAAGTTATGGGAGAGTTCTTCAATACCGCCATCCAGTTCCAGGACCGACTCAACCAATGCCGGTAAGCTACGCAAGGCGCGCACGTTGGCGGCAATCATCTCCGGGGCGCGCTTGCGCTCTTGAGCCAAGGCCGTTGTTAACCACAGCAGAGCAACTAGCTGAGTGGTGAAGGCTTTGGTAGAGGCTACGCCAATTTCTGGCCCAGCCTGAGTCAGCAAACGCCAATCCGCCTCGCGTACCAATGAGCTGCCGGCTACGTTACAAATGGCCAGCGTGCCAAGATAGCCCTGTTGCTTGGCATAGCGCAGCGCAGCGAGGGTATCAGCTGTTTCGCCGGATTGGGAGATCGTTATCAATAAGGTGCCTTCAGGCACAGAGACATTGCGGTAGCGGTACTCGCTGGCCACTTCCACCTGGCACGGCAGGCCTACCTGATCTTCAATCCAGTAACGGGCTACTAGCCCAGCGTGATAACTGGTGCCGCAAGCCACAATGTGGATATTACGGATATGCTTGAGCTGATCTTCCGCATCGGGGCCTAGTATCGCCGTGAGCACATGATCATCACCTAGCGTACCGCTCAACGTATTGGCGATGGCCGCAGGCTGCTCGTAGATTTCCTTGAGCATATAATGACGGTATTCGCCTTTATCCAGGCTATGCGCGGCATGCTCGTAGCGTTGAATCGGATGCTCAACGGGCTGATTGTTGCCGTTCCAGATGCTGCATTCATTGAGCATAAGACGCGCATGCTCGCCTTCATTCAGATAAACGAACTGGTCAGTCACTTGCAGCAGAGCCAACGGATCGGAGCCGATAAAGTGCTCTTCACTGCCTATCCCAATCACTAACGGGCTGCCCATACGGGCGCAATAAAGGGTGTTTGGCTCATCTTGGTGGATAATGCCCAGCGCGAAGGCACCGTGTAGCTCGGCCAAAGTGCTACGCAACGCGCATAGCATGTCGGGTTTAGTAGCGTAATGGTGCGCTAATAGATGCGCAACGACCTCGGTATCTGTATCCGAGGTGAATTCATAACCGAGATATTGTAAGCGCACCCGTAGTTTATGATGGTTCTCGATGATGCCGTTGTGCACCACCGCGAGCCGCTCTGATAAGTGCGGATGCGCATTCTGCTCAGACGGCTTGCCGTGGGTTGCCCAACGGGTATGCGCAATACCTAAGTGGCCATTCGCAGGACTAGACTCTAGCGCGCGTTCCAACTCAGCAACCTTACCCATGGCACGGGTACGTTGTATGCCATTGCCATCAGCGAGCACCGCAACGCCGGCTGAATCATAGCCGCGATATTCCAGCCGACGCAGGCCCTCGATGAGGATGGGGGTGATGTTACGCAGTGAGACTGCGCCGACTATTCCGCACATATTTGATAGATCTTCCTGTTAGAGGCAACTGCTGGTAACCGCTGCGTTGTATTGCAGCGACGCCGGCTTCGAGCGCGGCGTTCCCTGTTGGTTCATTTTGGCTACGCTACCGCCCCAAGATTTGTAGTCAGTTTCTTGAAGACGTGAACAAAAGCACATTGTACGACACATAAACTCACGGAGAGGAAACCGCTCTCAACGCTTTGTCTGGCGAATCGTTCGACATTCTCTGATGCCTGTTTATATAGGGTATTTATTGCAGAACAGATTTCAGGCAATCGATCTGAGGGCTTTGAGCGGAACACTCATCTGCTGCTGTCGATGCATTAGGCTTATCAGGATGATTGCCCTTTCCTCGCCATCAAGACTGCTAAAGATGGCGTCGAGGTCGCGTAAAGGCCCTGTAGTCAGGGCAACACCATCACCGCTGGCAAAAATTGGTTTACCGAGAGAGTGCTGCTCTACCCGACCGCGAATATTGTTCAGCAGTTGGTCAGAAAGTGGTACTGCTTGATTAGCAAAGGTAACCAGACGCAAAACACCCCGAGTGGACCTAATAGGATGCCAGCTTTCAGTGAATTCGCAGAGTTTTATAAACAGGTAGCCAGGAAATAGCGGCTCGCTCAGAGAGACGGCTTTACCATGACGCTGCCTCTCCACTTGATGCAGCGGCAGGTAGCATGTGTAGTCTTGATTGCGCAGATTCACTTCCGCACGAACCTCTTGCCGAGGTTTGCACTGAATGAGATACCATTTTGCTATAACTGCCTGAGACATCCTGTCCTTCAATCGCGTCTTACTGAACGCGCTACTGTATGACTGGTTCGCGGCGCCTGAGTGCTGGCAAACGGCCATTCTCGCGATGAACTTGAGGGTGTATGTTACAGAAACGGCAGTCAGAGCCACAAGCGTTAAACGGGAATTTGTTCTATTTAGCGCAACACATTTGGTTATTTTGAGTCATGGTTTTGGCTCGAAATGGTAGCAAATAGGCCTCGTTAAGGTGGTTTTGGGGTCGCGAAGCTGTGATTGATGAGACTGAGTTTGGTTTTGTGTCTTGGTGTGCTGAAGTCGCTTAGTTAATCGCACCTCGCCGGCCGCACCTGCCTGGCCGTACCCTGCCAGCCGCACCTCGCCGGTTGCTCAAAAGATCGGCGCTCGTGATAAGCCAAACACTTTTCTTCGTCAGCTTTGTATTGCTCGCCCGTTTAGGTGGGATAGTTAGGGGCGTGCCGTGGCGGTGGTTTTGTGCTTACGGCCGAGAACATTAAATGTTGGCATTGTAGGCCGGGGGTTGGTTTTGCTATTGGGTTCTGCTGGACCTTTGCTGGCCGGGATGGAACCCGGCCTTCCATAACCCTGCCCTGCTCCATCTGGGAGCCCAGCGCTAGTGCAAACCAGGTATAGCTGGGAAGGTCGAGTTCTATCTCGGCCAGCGTGCTAATCGGCAAGAGAGCGCCAACTCCGTAGCATAGAACACCAAAACAGCGCCTGCAGAGTTAGCTGGCCGGGATGAAACCCGGCCTTCCATAACCCTGCCCTGCTCCATCTGGGAGCCCAGCGTTAGTGCAAACCAGGTATAGCTGGGAAGGTCGAGTTCTATCTCGGCCAGCGTGCTAATCGGCAAGAGAGCGCTAACTCTGTAGCACAGACCACCAAAACAGTGCCTGCAGAGTTAGCTGGCCGGGATGGAACCCGGCCTTCCATAACCCTGGCCTGCTCCATCTGGGAGCCCAGCGTTAGTGCGAAGCAGGTGTGCCTGGGAAGGGCGAGTTCCATCTCGGTCATCGTGCTAACCGGCAATAGAACGCTAACTCCGTAGCACAGACCACCAAAACAGTGCCTGCAAAGTTAGCTGGCCGGGATGGAACCCGGCCTTCCATAACCCTGCCCTGCTCCATCAGAGGGCCCAGCGTTAGTGCAAAGCAGGTATGGCTGGGAAGGTCGAGTTCCATCTCGGCCAAAGTGCTAACCAGCAATAGAGCGCTAACTCCGTAGCACAGACCACCAAAACAGTGCCTGCAGAGTCAGCTGGCCGGGATGGAACCCGGCCTTCCATAAAAGCGCTCTTTTGGGGCTGGATTTATTATTGGGGTGAATCCGCTGTGCCATGGACTGTGGTTTATGTTGGCTGCGGGGTTTTAGGTTGGGATGGTTACTTGTAGCTCTTTAGACTTTTCCTCCGCTGCTCGTCGTAACTTGGTGGCTAAGGTGGCTTTAGCGCTTTCGTCGCCGTGGACCAAGCGAACTTCTTTGGGCCAGTGGTGCATGCCGGTGATAAAACCGACCAAGCCTTTTTGATCAGCGTGTGCGGAGTAACCACCTAATGTGTGTACGCCGGCGTTAATGGTGTGGCGTTCGCCGTCCAGGTCTACGTAGCCGTTTTGTGGGCCATATTGTTGAATGGCATGGCCGGGGGTACCGCGGGCCTGGTAGCCCACGAAAACCACATTGTGCCGAGCGTCGCCCAGCATGGCTTTGAGGTAATTGACAACTCTGCCTGCGGTACACATTCCACTGCCAGTAATAACAATAGCTGGCTGGCGGGTTTGGGACAGGCGGTTAACCATGCTCTGGTGCTGAGCATGGGTATTTACCGTCAATAGCTGCTTGAAGGCCAGTGGTTGGCGGCCAGTCACTACCCGCTTGAGCGCTTCTGCATCCCACCAGGGTTTAAGTTCGCGATAAAGCTGGGTGAAGCGCGTTGCCAATGGGGCATCCAGAATCACCGGGATTTTCTGCCAGGCTTGAGCACCGTCGATGATGCTTTCCAGCTCGTAGAGTAGCTCTTGGGTGCGGCCGATACTGAACGCGGGAATAATCACACTCCCCCCATCCGCTAACGCGCGTTCCAATACCTGCTTTAGGCGAGCTCGCCGATTACGACGGCTCTCGTGCAAGCGGTCACCGTAAGTGCTTTCGAGCACCACCACGTCGGCGGCGTAAGGTGGGCGTGGCGCAGGCAGCATGGGTGCGTGAGGCGCACCCAGGTCTCCAGAGAATACGATGCGTTTTGTTCTGTTTTGCAGCGGGTAACGCACATCGCACTCAACATAAGCCGAACCCAGGATGTGCCCGGCGCGTTGAAAGCGAATACGGCAAATCAGATCTGGGCGCTCAAGCAAGGTCACCCACTTTTTATAGGGATGGCCCTGCAGCCTGCCCGCCACTTTTTGCACAAAGCGGTTTGCTAGTTTAGCGTCGCGCTTGATGCCCACCTTAAAGGCGTCTTCCAGCACCGCAGGCATGAGAGCGGCTGAAGGCTCTGTGCAATGAATGGCCTGCTGAAAACCTGCGGCTATCAGCCAAGGTAGGCGGCCGATATGATCTACATGCACATGCGTAACAACCAGTGCGCGCACCGACTCCAAAGCAAATTCGACCGCTAACCGATCCTGCCCTGCGCCCGCGCCAGAGGTCTCGGCGCCTTGAAACAGGCCGCAATCAATTAACAGGCTGTCGCTATCAGTCAACCACAATTGGTGACATGACCCGGTTACTCCACTAACAGCACCGTGGTGCTGAATCCTTGGATATTCATCACACATACACAAGCTCCTTTTGTGCAGCGAAGCTTATGTATCTCACTCAAAAAAATCGGCGAACCAGTCCACAATTCCCGCTCAAACCCTATATCCGATCCCAGGATTACAGAGAGACTCTTTCGCAAATCGAGTATTTACGGGCTATATAGGGTTGCAGCAGTTGACAACCTCAATCACAATCGCCGCAGCAACTGGCTTATCGAGCCACTGGGTTTTGCGGATGGCTTGACCCAACATAAGGCAGAAACTAAAGTTGCCGCCCTATTTACTTGAATCAGCTGCCTAGTTTTGGATGGCTCAATACCGAATGATCAAATCGATTATTGTTGTCTGTGTTGGCAATATCTGCCGTAGCCCGACCGCGGAAGCCTTGCTGCAAGCCAAGCTGGCGGACAGCCAGATTCAGATGTGTTCGGCAGGCCTAGGTGCCTTGGTAGACAAGCCTGTAAACCCCACTGCCGCAGAGGTGATGGCTGCTGCAGGTTATTCACTGCCTAACCACAAAGCCAGACAACTGACGCCCGCCATGCTGCGTGACGCGGATTTAGTGCTGGCGATGGAAAACGGCCATATACAGTCTATTCACGCGATGGCTCCCCACGCGCGCGGCAAGACTATGCTGTTGGGTAAATGGCTAGACAATAAAGAGGTGCCTGATCCTTACCGCCAGCAATTACCGGCATTTGAACATGTATTTCGGATAATCGAACAAGCAACCAATGCATGGTTGCCCTATCTTAAACACTGACTTTTATTTGTAATGGAAAACACCCCGTAATGCAGACTACTTCCGCGCCTACCGCCAACGAAACGAGCGACGAAATCGATCTATTGGCCCTACTGGGTGCACTGATTGATCACAAGCTGACCATCATTGCCTGTACTCTTGTGTTCGCGGTCTGTGGTATCGCTTACGCCTTGCTATCTACGCCAATCTACCAAGCCAACGCCGTTATTCAGATAGAAGAAAAGTCGCAGGGAATCGGCAGCTTATTAGGTGATGCGGCGGGTGGTGAGATGTTTTCCAGCGCCAGTGCGGCAACCACCGAAATAGAATTACTTAAATCACGCAAGGTGATTGGTCAAGCGGTCGATAACCTCAAGCTGGACATAGTCGCAGAGCCTAAGCTGATGCCGGTTATTGGCTCTTTTTTCTACCGCCGCTTTAGCCCTACATCAGATGAGCCATTGGCTAATTCTTTTCTTGGCTTTGATAGTTATGCCTGGGGCGGTGAGCAGCTGAAGATATTTCAGCTTGAAGTGCCGCGCGCTTACGAGGGTGAAGAGCTTGTTTTGCGTGCTGAAGAAAATAACGGCTATACATTGCTGAATGAAGACGGCGAAACCCTAGTGAGTGGCACAGTAGACCAGCCGCTGGACGAGCAAGGCTTTCGCATTCAAATCGAAACGCTATCCGCTCACCCCGGTACTGAGTTCCTGGTAACTAAGCGCAATGATCTTAGTACTATTCTTGACTATCAGCGCCGCGTAGGCGCCAGTGAAAAAGGTAAAGATTCGGGGATAATCTCGATGAGCCTGGCAAGCCCCCACCCCGCAAAAGCTACCGCCACACTGGATGAAATCAGCCGACTTTATGTACGCCAGAATGTAGAGCGTAAATCTGCTGAGGCCCAACAAAGCCTCGATTTTTTGAAAGAACAACTACCCGAAGTACGCCGTCAGCTAGAAGCCGCAGAGAATGCCTTAAACGAATACCAAGCTAGCGCTGGCTCCGTGGATATAACGCTTGAGACACAAGCGGTACTGGATCAAGTAGTAGAGCTGGAGACCGCCATTTCCGAGCTAGCCCTGAAACGCTCAGAGATGGAACGCCGTTTCACCCGCCAACACCCCACCTATCAAGCCCTGATGGAGCAAAAGCGTCAGCTCGAAACACGCCGAGACGACCTGCTCAAGCGCGTAGGCGGTCTGCCAGAAACGCAGCAAGAGCTGCTGCGTTTCGCGCGCGATGTAAAAGTTAGCACTGAAATCTACACTGCCATGCTGAATAAATCTCAGGAGCTGGACATCGTTCGCGCTGGCACCGTGGGTAACGTACGCATTATTGACGACGCCGTGGTTGACACCTCGCAGCCCGTTAAGCCAAAGAAAGCGCTGATCGTGGTGCTCGCTACATTGCTGGGCGGCATGCTGGGTGTAGCCATTGCGTTGCTGCGCCACGCTCTGAACCGGGGTATCGAAAATCCCGAATTGATTGAACAAATGGGCCTACCCGTTTACGCAGCAGTGCCGTTTAGCAAGGATCAACAGATACTTGAACGTGGCAGCAAAACTAAAGGAAATATTCAAGGTTCACATTTGCTGGCAGCGACCAATCCTGCAGACCTCTCGATCGAAGCGCTGCGCAGCCTGCGTACCAGCCTGCATTTTGCGATGATGGAAGCCAAAAATAATATCTTGATGATTTCCGGCCCAAGCCCTAGCGTGGGTAAATCGTTCATCTCTGCCAACTTGGCCGCCATCGTCGCGCAGACTGGGCAGAAAGTCGTACTGCTTGATGGCGATATGCGCAAAGGCTATGTGCACAAGCTATTAAACCGCGAGCCTGAGCCTGGCCTTTCCAATATGCTGGTGAGCACTCATGCATTAGCGGACATAGTTCACAAAACTGAAGTAGAAAACTTGCACTTTATATCTCGCGGACAGATCCCTCCCAATCCGTCGGAACTATTGATGCATGCTAACTTCGAAACATTGCTCAAAAAATTAAGCAGCATGTATGACCTGGTAATCGTAGATACACCCCCTGTACTGGCCGTTACCGATGCCGCATTGGTAGGGCGTTTGGCGGGCACCAGCCTGATTGTTACCCGCTTCGGCTTAAACCCGGTAAGAGAAATTGAGCAAACGTTGCAACGTTTCCGTAACAATGGTGTTGATATAAAGGGCGCTATCTTTAACGCCGTTGAGAAAAAGGCATCTGCCTACGGCTACGGAAATTACGGCTATTATCAGTACGAGTATAAATCTGACGGCAAGTAAAGTACGCTGATCAAAGATAAGGGCTTTCAATACCGAGCCCGACGCGTATAATCGAATATGAATTTCAATTCGCAAGGAGACGAGTTATGAAAAAACACACATTTGCAATGGTGGCCAGCGGCCTGCTGCTCGCCTCCAGCGTGAGCTTCGCCCAAGCACCTACTGATACTGGTCCGTCCGGTGTTGATGGTACTGGTAATCCTGCTCCCACCACTCCCCCAGTTGGCAAGCCTCCTGTAGAGGGTGCATTAGGTGGCGTTAGCGGTGCTGGAATCGCTTTGGGTGTTGCGGCAGTCGGCCTCGCCGCAGTTGCAGCTAGCGATAGCAGCGACGGTTCAGACGACAGCGCTACTGGCACTACCGGTACTACCGGCACCAATTAATATTGGGTAGGTAGCACCCTGAAGCCACCTGAAACCCTGTTTCGGGTGGCTTTTTTATTATGCGAATTAAGTAAGCTCCCGATCACGATAAAAGATAAGAATCCGCCACCATGAACCGTCTTTCTCTAGCTGCGCTCAGCACTTCAGCACTCCTACTGCAAGCCTGTATGTTCTCCCCGGGCATGCATATGGATACAGACCGCTTGATAGCCGAAGATTCGGTAGAAGAAAGCTTGGTTGAAATGGTGCAGATTACACCCAAGGTGCTAGCCCAAGAGAAGGCCGTCGCGCCGGACCGCGAAGTACCAGCGGCGTTACTCGGCTATACACCTGAAAATTATCGTATCGGACCTAATGACGCCCTGTTTATCACTGTTTGGGATCATCCTGAGCTGACTATTCCCGGCGGGCAACAACAGCCCTCCTCCGCCAACGCACGAGTCGTACGCGACGATGGCACTCTTTTCTATCCGTTCATTGGCAGTGTGCAGGTTGGCGGGCTTACCCAGGAAGAGCTACGCAAGATCATCAGCGACCGCTTGGCTCGCTATATTGAGCAGCCCCAGGTTGACGTCAACATTATTGAATACAACAGCCAGAAGATAACGCTAAGCGGTGCATTCATGCAGCCCGGCTTCCAGGCAATCAATTCGCAACCGCTCACCTTATTACAAGCAATCGGGCAAGCGGGCATCGACCCTGACCGCGCAGACCTTTCTCAACTAAACCTGATACGCGAAGGCGAGGTTTACACTCTTGACTATGACTACCTGACCAGTAACCCTAGCGCGGTTGGTAACGTCTATCTCAAACCCGGTGACAAGCTACATTTAGCGTTGAATGACTCACGTAAAATATTTGTAATGGGTGAGATCGATCGACCTTCTGCTCTGCCTTACAGCACCAGCCGCATGACACTGAGCGAAGTACTGGGAACAGTAGGCGGTCCTTCTCCTGTCACGTCGAGCGGCAAAGAGGTGTATGTGATTCGCGGCGTGGAAAACCTGGAAACGCAGAAAGCGACTATTTTCCAGTTAAATGCTCAATCACCCTCTGCTTTTATTCTCGCGAACCAGTTTGAGATGCAACCGCAGGATGTTGTCTTTGTTGGCGCGGCCGGTATCACCCGCTGGAACCGCTTTGTCAGCCAGCTGTTCCCCAGTGCTAGCCTCTTGGGCACCGGTGTTCGCATAGGTAGCGATTACAACGATATCAGTAACGACTAAGGCGACCCTGTGAATTTGTTTACTCGCGGGGGCCTATTGGTCTTGGCTGCGGTTTGCTTGCCTGCATGCAACTCCATGACCGCCACTTCAATTGAATCGCTCAACCTTGCCATTAGTGGCAAGGCCAACGTCATCTCCGTGGATTACATTCGCTCGGTCAAGGCAGACAGCTTGTATATTCAGGCTGGCGCCACAGAGGGCTTGTTTGTTACGCCGGCGCACAGCGGCGAGCGGGTAAACTGGTACGGCTTGACCGAAGAGGTGCAAACCGACCACGGGCGGGTTACTCAGTTGCTCGGCGTTGAAGATGATGCGCTCATTCCGCTTATCCCGCAGGATCCTTTTATCACCGGTTTGATGCAGGTTGCGGACGGAGCTCAAGTGCTGCGCTACGCAGACTATCCTCTTGCGTATCAGACGGGGCTTGAGCAATACGCGACTTACCGTCGTGGGCCTGTAGAAAAGATAGACATTCTCGGTTCAGTTCAGCCCCATCAGCGCATAGATGAAACCATCTGGATGCCGCAGCTGGATTACAAAGCCATCAACTATTATTGGCTCGATATGCAAACAGGCCAGGTACGCCGCAGCATTCAGCATATTTCGCCTACGCTGCCTGTCATGGACATAACCCTGACGCGATTGCCAAGCATGGGAGAGAACCCGTGAAGCGCGCTTGGATCATACCGTTCATCACCGGCTGCAGCTTTACGATGTTCTCTGCATTTAGCCATGCAGCGCAAACCGTTAATGTGAGCGGCGCCGTTCAGCGCCCTGGAGACCTTGCTTGGCAGCCCGGAGCGCGCTTACTCAATGCGAGTATCGGCGCGGGCGTCGCCGACGACGCTTGGTATCAAGGTGCTGCATTACTGCGCAAAAGTGCCATTCGCGACCAGCGTAAGCTCAAGCACGGCATACTCTTTGATTTACAGTCGGCTGTTGTTAATGCGCGCGCCACTGCCAGCCCTGAAACTGGGGATCTACTGGCCAGCTGGCACCAGCGTGTACAAAATATGCCAGTGACGGGCCGTGTGTCTGCTGAATTGAATCCGCTGAAGCAATACCTCACCGAGTTCAATCCGTTACTTGAGCCTGATGATCAGATTATATATCCGCGACGCCCTAGCCAGGTACGCGTGATGGGTGCCGTGCAGCAGGATTGCGTGCTCGATTTTGTGCCCGCGCGTGATCCTGCTGATTACGTGGCAGAGTGCACGCTGCATGAGGCAGCCAACCGGGAATACCTGTATTTGGTTCAGCCTGATGGCAAGGTGCAGTCCATAGGTATCGCTTATTGGAATGCCGAAGATGCCTGGATAGCGGTTGGCGCAGTACTTTACGTGCCGTTCGAGCCCGCTTTTTTTGGCCCCAGCAGCAGCGAATTCAATAAAGAAATGGCCACCTGGCTAGCGACTCAGTATCGGCTGACAGGCGGTTATAGTGAGTAAATGTTATTTGCGATTTTTCGCCCCTCTTTTTTCCAGCGCCGGCTTCATACGTGGCCGTGTTATAGGCTCTTCGGCTGCTGGCCCATTCGTTGCGCTGCCGCTGCTGATGGCCGCCGCGACGGCTAGTTGGGCTGATGACAATAGCCGTTATCGCACCACCCAACACGATTTTGGCGGTGTGGGACTGTTACAAACCCCTACCGCGCGTATGGCACCCGAAGGCGCCCTGAGCTTCAACGCTAACCGCACCAGCCCTTACAGCCGCTACAGCATCTCTGCTCAGCCGCTACCCTGGCTGGAAGGTACGCTGCGTTATATTGCGATTACCAACCGGGATTACTCAGCTGACCCTGACGGCGAACAAAGCCTGAAGGATAAGGCCATCGATGCCAAATTTCGCCTATGGCGAGAAAGCTATTGGGCACCGGAACTTGCTTTGGGTTTCCGCGACGTGGGTGGTACCGGTCTGTTTTCCAGCGAATTTCTTGTTGCCAATAAACGGATATACGACTTCGATTTCAGCTTGGGGCTTGCCTGGGGCTATATCGGTAACCGTGGCGACGTAGGCAATCCGTTCTCGCTGATAAGCGAAAGCTTTGATGAACGCACCCGCGATGACGCAACGGGCGGTACGTTTAACACCAGTAGTTATTTCAGTGGCCGTCCGGGCTTTTTTGGTGGCGTTGAATATCAAACTCCGTGGGACAAGCTACGTATTAAAGCTGAGCTAGAAGGCAACGACTATCAATCTGAACCACAAAATAATAACCAGGATCAGGACTCTCCCATCAACTTTGGCGCGCTTTACAGCGTCACTGATGGCATCGACATTACCGCGGCGTGGGAACGTGGCAACACCGCGATGTTTGGCATTACCTTCCATACCAATTTAAAGACGGGCAGCATGCCTAAGAAGGTGCTCGACCCTGCGCCGGAGGCACGTAAACCTTTGCCTGTGGGTGTCACGGGTGCGGCAGTGGATTGGGAAAACGTCAGCCAGCGCCTGCAACGCAATGCCGGCATCAAGGTGCAGGAAATATCCTTACACGGTGACGAAGTTATCGTTACGGGCGAACAAGGTACCTTCCGCGATCGCGCCAAGGGCTTGGGCCGTGCCGGCAGAGTGCTCGACAACAGCCTAGGCGAAGGTGCCTACGATTGGTACACCTTGGTTTATCGCTCGCGCGGTATGCCCATCAGCCAAACCAGTATCAATGCCGAAAAACTGCGCGAATACGAGCGCAACGAAATTGATCGGCAGACGCTGCGACGCTCTACGGCCAACGCGGTACCCTCCATATTGGATGACGAGGTCGTTTATACGGCGCCGCTGGATCGCACTGATTTTGGTACATCGCTTGGCTACAAACAGAACGTGGGCGGCCCTGATGCCTTCCTGCTGTACCAGTTTCTGCTGCGCTTTGACGGCGCTTACTATTTCGACAGTAATAAGTGGGTGCACGGCAGCCTGGGTGTGAACCTGCTCAACAACTACGACGAGTTTGGATACGACGGCCCCAGTAATTTGCCGCGCGTGCGAACTGACCTTCGTCAGTACATGACCACCTCTGACGTGCAGCTGGGGCATTTGCAATACACACAAACCGAGCAGCTTGATCGCGATCTCTATGCGATGGGTTACATTGGTTTGTTCGAGTCCATGTACGGCGGCGTTGGTGGTGAAGTGCTGTACCGCCCCTATGATGCCAATTGGGCCTTGGGTGTGGATGCCAACTGGGTGAAGCAACGCGGTTATGAGCAGAATCTCAGCTTCCGCGACTATTCCATCCTCACCGGCCATGTTACCGGTTACTTGAAAACCGGATTCCACAATATTCTTGCCAAAGCCAGCGTTGGCCGTTATCTGGCCGGCGACTACGGTGGCACCCTGGATCTCTCTCGTCGCTTTAACAACGGTGTTTCGATTGGCGGATGGGCGACCATCACCAACGTATCCAAGGAAGAGTTCGGCGAGGGTAGCTTCGACAAGGGCGTGTATGTGAGCTTCCCGTTCGACGCCTTCTTCGCACGCTCGACCACTTCCAGCGGTACCGTAGCCTGGAACCCGCTGACCCGGGACGGTGGCGCGCGCCTGGCCCGCTATTATCAACTTTACGACCTGACAGCAGATCGCGATATCGACCGCTTTGATGACGGGTTCGGCAGCATAACGGAATAATCATGCAGTCCACCCTGTTGCGTCTCTGGACGCGGTATCGCACCGTCTTCAAGGTAGCCTTTTTTATGCTGCTGGCATTGGGTCTATATCTTGGCATGCGCCCCACGCCAACCCCCGCTGCTTACAACTGGCAGGCTTCGCTGTATCACGCGGGCGGTTTGTTCTCGCTGACAGTCCTAAGCTACCTGGCGTTTCCGCGCTGGCGATGGTGGTTTCGTGCGCTGTTCATGTTCAGCATTGGGGTAGCCGTCGAGTACGTACAGTCATTCCACCCTACCCGTACTGCTGAGTGGGCCGATATCTATGCCAACTCCAGCGGTATAGCTATAGGGTTGCTGCTGGCCAGCATTTATATTTTCTTTGCACGTAGGCAAGCGCGTAGCTCTTGACCTCTGACTCCGCTGGTCGCGTTATGGAGGGCCGGGGTCCATCCAATCCCTCAGTGTTAACAGCGGCTCCGCTGATTGCTGCATGGAAGGCCGGGTTCCATCCCGGCCAGCAGGGTCACTGGCAGCTCCGTTGGCCGAGATAAAACCCGACCTTCCAAAAACCAGACCCAAGAATTACCAGCTTCTACCGCCCCACCTAACAACACGCTAGCTGCTTTATGGAGGGCCGGGTTCCATCCCGGCCAGCAGTGTCAGCGGCAGCTCCGTTGGTCGAGATGGAACTCGACCTTCCAAAAAAAACAGAGCCATTGGCGGAGCCAGGGACAACCGGCATTTGCGGCCCACCAGCACCACGCTGTCTGCTTTATGGGGGGCCGGGTTCCATCCCGGCCAGCAGTGTCAGCGGCAGCTCCGCTGGTCGAGATGGAACTCGACCTTCCACAAAAAGCCAGAGCCACAGGCGGAGCCAGGAACAACCGGCATCTACCGCCCACCAGCACCACGCTGTCTGCTTTATGGAGGGCCGGGTTCCATCCCGGCCAGCAGTGTTGGCGGCGACTCCGTTGGTCGAGATGGAACTCGACCTTCCGAAAAAAGCCAGAGCCACAAGCGGAGCCAGGAACAACCAGCATTTGCCGCCCACCAGCACCACACTGTCTGCTTTATGGAGGGCCGGGTTCCATCCCGGCCAGCGGTGTCAGCGGCGACTCCGCTGGTCGAGATGGAACTCGACCTTCCAAAAATACAGAGCCGCAGGCGGAGCCAGGAACAACCAGCATTTGCCGCCCACCAGCACCACGCAGGCTGCTTTATGGAGGGCCGGGTTCCATCCCGGCCAGCGGTGTCGGCGGAATCACGTTTAGTTGTCATGCCGCACGACCTCCAGCAGACGCAATTCCATATCGGCCTAGATCGCCAACCGCGAACCAGCTCACATCTTTGCAATCATATTGCCATCAAAGCTGCAAACTGCGGCCCGCGTCTCATCAACAGCCACTTTATGACTGTTAAGTTCTACTCAACACCTAAAACGACAAGGATGACGTTGAATGAGCCGATCTACTTACAGCATCAACAACCGGCACTTTGAAGTCTGGCGCGGCTGGTACTACCACACACCCAAACCTCAACCAGAAATCCCTTACGACATTCAGCTGGTAACGCTGCGCCTGGTTGACGCCCTGCCCGCCTCCGAACTGCAACAAATGGAAGTGGATGCTCGCATGGTACAACCTGCCAAGCATGTGCACTTCAAGCGCCAGCGCACCCAAGAGATACTGAATGCCGGCCATGGCAGTTGTGCGTTACAGCACCCGGAGGTAGCGCGCGCCGTGTTAGATGTGTTGGAAGATCAGCACGCCAAACGGTACAAACTGATTGCTTGGTGCATCATGCCCAACCAACTACATGTACTGATCGAGCCATGCTTCCCGCTCGCGCGGATCGTGCAGGATTGGAAAGCCATCACCACACGTTGGGCGCTTCAGCACAACACCCGGCTGGGACTGAAATTGAAGAGCAAAGGCTTGTGGATGAAGCGTTATCAAGATCGATTTATTCGCGACAAAAAGCACCTCACCGAGGTCATTCGTGACCTGCATGAAAGCCCAGTGGTTGCAGGCTTGTGTGAAACTCCCGAAGAATGGCACTGGTCCAGCGCACACACCAAACGACACTAAACTCGCTGCCATCATGCGGCGGTTGCAGCTACCCCGCTTGTTCCTTGCCACGGCTTGTATGACACTAGTTGCCATCTAATACCCAGCTTAGCGTTTGCAGGCTGTGGCGGGACTTTTGGGGAGATAACACATGCAGGCAAGCGACCAGGCCGACTTACTAGAGGCTATCATCAAGATCGCACGGGACGCAGGCGATCTGATTCTCGAGGTGTACAAAAGCGACTTTGAGGTACGCGGCAAAGACGATGCCTCGCCCGTCACCGCAGCAGACGAGCAAGCAGAGGCGCTGATTCTCAAAGGTCTGAAATCGCTAGACCTGCAGTTCCCGATCATTGCCGAGGAAGCTCATGCCGCTGGGGATATACCCCAAGTTGATGTCTGTTTCTGGCTGGTTGATCCTTTGGATGGCACCAGAGAATTCGTGAACCGCAATGGTGAGTTCACCGTCAATATTGCTTTGATAGAAAACGGCAAGCCCCTACTAGGGGTGGTATTGGCACCCGCGCTCAAACAGATGTATGCCGGCTCGCGTGACAACGGCGCGTTTATGGAAGGCGACGATGCTGCGCGCCGTGACATTCACGTGCGTAAGCCATCAGTGAACGGCTTGGACGTACTGGCCAGCCGATCACACGGCGATGCAGCTGCGCTGACCCAGCTTTTGGAAGGTCGCAAAATCAACTCCACAATTGGCGCTGGCTCCTCGCTCAAGCTGTGCCTAATTGCTGCTGGACAGGCTGACATCTACCCACGTATGGGCCGCACTATGGAATGGGACATTGCCGCAGGGGATGCTGTGTTGCGGGCGGCAGGTGGATTGGTGCAAGTGTTTGATGGTGCGCCGTTGGGGTATGGCAAGCCCGGGTTTGAGAACCCGCATTTTGTTGCTTGCGGGGCAGAGGCATTTTTCTGAGTGCCAGTGGTTTATTAGAGCGACGCAGCGGCTTAATGGAGGGCCGGGGTCCATCCCGGCCAGCGGCGTCGCCAAGTACACCGCTGTTGTTTTGTGGCTCGTAGCAAGAGGGATGTGGTCTGTGGGCGCGCTGGTCGAGATGGAACTCGACCTTCCATTAACCCCCACCATCGTTGGCAACAACGCCCGCGCTCAATACTCGTAGCACGCTGCTCTGTAGAGGCTGTGATGGGATCGGGCTTCTCTCGCCAGTGCTCTAAATAAAAAAACCGCATCGAGATGCGGTTTTTTTAATACTGGTACTAGATCGGTTTAAGCAGCAGGCTGAACTGCTTTCACCATACCGGCTAACTCACCAGACTCATGCAGCTCGGCGATAATGTCGCTGCCACCAACCAGTTCACCACCGACCCACAATTGTGGGAAGGTTGGCCAGTTGGCGTAGCCCGGCAGGTTACTGCGAATGTCCGGGTTTTGCAGAATGTCGACATAAGCAAACTTCTCGCCACAGGCCATCAGCGCCTGTACTGCGCGAGCAGAAAAGCCGCACTGTGGGGCATTTGGTGCGCCTTTCATGTAGATCAGTACCGGGTTGCTGGCGATCTGTTCTTTGATGGTATCGATGACATCCATGGTAACTCCTCGTAACTGGGTAAGGCGTTCGAACACTTTGCTGGGCACACATTCTACAGCAATGCGCCGCGTTATGCTGCCACCACCTCAACACTCACACCGTTGACGGCGGCATTGCCGGTGACCGGATCAAAGAAGCGCTCATCGGTCAGGTCGTTGGCGCTGACGCCCGCGTTACGCTCCGCGGTCTCCATCTGAGTGCCCCCACGGTTATTACCCCAGCCATGCGGTAGGCTGACGACGCCCTTTACCACTTCATCGGTTGCACTCACCTTTACCTGCACCGCGCCAACGCGCGAGCGCACGGTCACCAACTGGCCATCCTGTAAGCCACGCTCGACAAGATCCTGCGGGTGCATCAGCAGTTGGTCTCTTGGCTTACCTTTCACCAGGCGCTGATAGTTGTGCATCCAGGAGTTGTTGCTGCGCACGTGACGCCGGCCAATCAGCCGCAGTTCGCCCTCTTTTGGCTGTAAGGTATCCAGTTCATCAAACACCCGCTTTAAATCTTCCAGCATCAATGGTTGTGCCAACTCAATACGCTTGCTGGCGGTTTGCAAGCGGCGCAACAGGTTAGGCTGCAACGGACCCAAATCAATGCCATGCGGATGCTTCTGTAGTTCAGCCAAATTCAAGCGGTCGCCGTGAGGGCCGCTCTTCAGTGCTATATCAACCATTTGTGCCGGTGGCATAGTTTCCCGCGCCGTGGTGCCCATCACTTGCGCAAACGCCTCCCCCAAACCGACGAATATTTCCCAGTCATGCAACGCGCCTGCGGGTTTAGGCAATACCGGCTCGTTGTAACGGGTAACGTTGCGCACGGCGAAATTGTTAAAGGTAATGTCGTAATGATCGTGTTCAAGCGATGAGGTAGGCGGCAAAATCACATCGGCATGCCGGGTGGTTTCGTTGATATAAAGATCCACGCTGACCATAAACTCCAGGCCTTCCAGCGCCTGATCCAGGCGGCGACCGTTGGGGGTAGACAGCACCGGATTGCCGGCTGAGGTAAACAGCGCTTTGATTTGCCCGTCACCCGGCGTGAGTATCTCTTCAGCCAATACCGCTGACGGCAGCTCGCCATTAAATTCCGGCAGCCCGGAGACGCGACTCTGCCAGGCATTGAAGTGACCTCCCTTGCTTTTGCTCACATCAAACGCGGGCTCTGGAAATAGCGAACCACCTGGCACATCCAAGTTGCCGGTCACTATATTGATAACCTGAATCAACCACTGACACAGCGTACCGTAGCGTTGCACGGAGACACCCATGCGGCCATAACAGACAGCATGCTCAGCGGCGGCAAAATCGCGCGCCAGCTGCTTGATCTGCTCGGCGGGCATAGCGCAATAGTCGGCCATCTTCTCGGCGGTGAATTCGCTAACGGCAGCCGCCACCGCCTCGACCCCATCGGTGGCATCCAGCGCCGGGCTGGCTTTGGTCAGCTGCTCGGTGAACAGCGTGTTGAGCAACCCCAGCAATAGCGCAACGTCTGTCCCGGGCTGAATAAATAGGTGCTCACTGGCCACTTCAGCTGTTTCGCTACGTCTTGGATCCACCACCACCAGTTTACCACCGCGTGCTTTCAGGGCTTTGATGCGTTTACCCACGTCGGGCACTGTCATGATGCTGCCGTTGGACGCGATGGGATTAGCGCCCAGCATCAGAAAGTAGTCGGTATGGTCGATGTCGGGAATCGGGATCATCAGCATGTGGCCGTACAGCCAGAGCGAGACTAAGTGATGCGGCAGTTGGTCGACTGAGGTGGCCGAATAACGTTGCTTGGTGTGCAATTGACCTAGAAAGTAATTGCCGTGGGTCATGGAGCCATAGTTGTGCACGTTGGGATTACCCATATACACGCCGACGGCGTTGTTACCATGCTCGCGTTGTATCTCGGCAAATCGATTAGCAACCAGTTCAAAGGCCTCATCCCAGCCAATAGGCTGCCAATGCTCGCCTACGCGCTTTACCGGCTGACGCAAACGCTGCGGATCATCCTGGATGTCTTGCAGAGCTATGGCCTTGGGGCAGATGTGCCCACGGCTGAAGCTGTCTTCTGGATCACCCTTAATAGACAGAATGCGCTCGCCTTCGGTTTCTATGGCCAGGCCACAGATGGCCTCGCACAAATGACAAGCACGAAAATGGGTAGCGGACATCGATTTCACCAGGCAGGTTTTATTATATTGGATTCACTCTAAGCCCCGGCTGACGGGGCCGCAAGCGGCAAAATAGAAGACTATTCATTGATTGAATCAGCCTCTTTACTGCCGGCTACCCTGCGCACATTTGCCTTTGCCCGGAATTTCCCTATAAGATCGCTGCTTCTCTTTTTTTGCTGTGGCTGTTACCGGGCCTTCAGGTCTCGGTAGGGCACACTGTTTCCGGTCGGTAGACGACCGAGTTAACCGGGTAGTATGGATATGACTGCAAGGCACTTCTTGTCACTGATGGATTGTTCCGAGGCTGAGCTGATCAGCCTGATCAAGCGCGGCGTTGAGCTAAAATCACTGCACCGCCAAGGTGTGGTGTATGAGCCGTTGAAAAACCGCGTGCTTGGTATGATCTTCGAGAAAGCCTCGACCCGCACGCGCGTGTCTTTTGAGGCCGGCATGGCGCACCTTGGCGGTCAGGCTATTTTTCTGTCGCCACGCGATACTCAGCTGGGCCGCGGTGAGCCGATCGAAGATAGCGCCCGTGTGCTCTCCAGCATGTGCGATGCCATCATGATCCGCACCTTTGCGCACGATATGCTGGAAACCTTCGCGCAATACTCCCGCGTACCGGTGATCAACGGCCTCACTGACGACCTGCACCCGTGCCAGTTGCTGGCCGACATGCAAACCTATCTGGAACATCGCGGCGCCATCAAAGGCAAAACCGTGGCCTGGGTCGGTGATGGCAATAATATGTGCAACACCTTTATTCAAGCCGCCATTCAGTTCGACTTTCAGCTGCGTATTGCCTGCCCTGAAGGCTATGAACCGGGCAAGCAGTTCCTTGAGCAAGCAGGTGACCGCGTGCAGATCATGCGTGATCCGATGGAAGCCGTTAAGGGCGCTCATCTGATCAATACCGATGTGTGGGCGTCTATGGGGCAAGAGGATGAGACCGAAGCACGTCTAAAGCGCTTTGCTCCCTATCAGGTAACGCCTGCGATGTTAGACGCGGCAGACGAGTCGGTGTTGTTTATGCATTGTTTGCCCGCTCACCGCGGCGAAGAAGTCAGCTCAGAGCTGATGGAAGACCCACGCAGCGTTGTGTGGGATCAGGCAGAAAACCGCCTGCACGCACAGAAAGCCCTGGTCGAGTTCCTGCTCGTCGATTGACGCGGAGACGCCGCATGCCCAGCTCGTCCAAGCCATTACTTGAACTCAACCAGCTCGCCTGTGGTTACGGCGAGCATCCGGTGGTATCGGGGCTAGATCTGCACCTAAGGGCCGGCGACATCGGTTGCCTGCTTGGCCCCTCGGGTTGCGGCAAGACCACTACCCTTCGCGCCATCGCTGGATTTGAGCCGATAACCGGCGGCAGCATAGTGCTCGACGGCGAGACTCTCTCCAGCACTACGCAGCGTCTACCACCCGAGCAGCGCCGCATCGGCATGGTGTTTCAGGACTACGCGCTGTTTCCGCATCTGAGCGTGGCCGACAATGTGGGCTTTGGTATCCACAAGCACCCGAACCGCAAGCGTGTGGTCGGCGAACTGCTGGAGCTGGTTAAGCTGGGCCATCTTGGTAAACGCTACCCGCATGAGCTATCCGGCGGACAGCAACAACGCGTTGCCCTCGCCCGTGCGATGGCGCCTGACCCCAAAATCCTGCTGCTGGATGAGCCTTTTTCTAACCTGGATGGCGAGCTGCGTAGGCGCCTGTCTGGCGAGGTGCGCGAGATTCTCAAAAATCGCGGCATCAGCGCCATGCTGGTTACCCACGATCAGAGCGAAGCCTTTGCCGTTTGCGATCACGTTGCGGTGCTGAAAGATGGGCAACTGCAACAATGGGATACGCCCTACAATCTTTACCACGAGCCTTCGACGCCCTTTGTGGCGAGCTTTATTGGGCAAGGTTATTTTATTCGCGGCCAGCTGACCTCACCCGATACCGTGCAGACCGAGCTAGGCTTGCTACGCGGCAATCGCGCTTACGCCTTGCCGGTTGGCAGCGCTGTGGATGTGCTGCTGCGCCCCGATGACATTATTGGCGCACAGGACAGCCCATTGCAGGCCAGCATTGTGGGTAAAACTTTTCTTGGCGCCTATATTCTTTATAGCCTGCAGCTACCCACCGGCAGCGCATTGGAAGCGCTCTTCCCCAGCCATGCCGATCACCAAATTGGCGATCGATTGGGCATTCGCGTGGCGGCCGAGCATTTGGTGATTTTTGCCGCGCAAGGTAGCGTGAATTTGCATGCTCAGTTGCCGCTGGAACAGGTTTTGGGGGCGGTTGGCGCGAGTAGCTAGCCGCCAGCTAACAGCAGGAGGCTGAGTTTTATCTCCACCGAGGGTGTTATTTAAGGCACCGCTGGCCGGGATGGAACCCGGCCCTCCAATAAACGCGTGGTTCGTTCACTAGAGTGCACAAGTACAGAGCGGTGCACTGCCATGGAAGGCCGGGTTCCATCCCGGCCAGCGGCATCGGCCTCACTCGCTGCTTCGGCTTGCCTTATTGCTCAACCGGCCCATACAAGGCGCGGCTTGCGGTGTTGTGAATCACCCGCGAGAGTCGGTAATCGGTGTTCTGCATCATGCCCAGAATAATGGTCTGATTAGTCGGATCAATCCACGCCCAGGCGCCCTGGATACCCCACCACCAATAAGTGCCTTCAGGTAAATAACCCGCCGCTGCAGCGTCATTAACCACAGCAACGTTAAGGCCAAACTGGTTACCAGGAAAGAAGGGGCCAATATTGTCGACTCCAGCTGGCAACTGATTCTGACGCATCAGCCGCACAGTATCGGCCTTGAGGATGCGCTTGCCCTCTAGCTCACCTTCATTCAACAGCATGCGCGTGAAACGCAGGTAATCATCTGTACTGGAGATCAAACCGCCGCCACCGTTGAGAAAGCTGGGCTTGCTGAGGAAAGCATCATTCGGCATGGGTTTGAGCGAACCGTTTTCCTGCGGCATGTATGAAACAGCTAAGCGCCCTGCTTTATCTTCCGGCGCGTAAAAATCGGTATCTACCATCTGCAGCGGCTCAAAGATGTGTTGCTTGAGGTAAGCATCGAAGGGCATGCCAGACAGTACTTCGATCAGCCGTGCCTGAATATCCACAGCAATGCTGTAGTGCCAAAGAGTACCCGGTTGCTGACGCAGCGGAATGTTGGCCAACTTGTCCATCATCACTGCGAGGGTGGTTTTAGGGTCCTGAATGTCCGCCTTAACGTACAACTCATCCACCTGCGAGATAGAGAAGCGGCCGTAAGTAAAGCCTGCAGTGTGAGTCATCAGTTCACGGATGGTAACTGGATGCTTTGCCGGCTCAGTAATTGGAAAGCCGTCTGGCCCCTCAGATACAGCAACCTGCAAATCCATCAGTTGCGGCAGGTATTTTCCGACGGGATCATCCAGCTGGAACTTGCCTTCGTCATAGAGTCGCAACAAACCCGTGCCAGTAACCAGCTTGGTTAGCGAAAAAATTTTGTACACCGAGTCTTCCGCCAGCGGCTTCTCGCCTGCAATGTCCTGAAAACCGTATTCGCCGCGTTGTACTACTTCGCCATTTTGATAGACCAAGGTTGCGATACCACCCACTTTGCCCTGCTCGACCTGCGCCTGCATCGCCTTGGCAAAAGCTTCAAGCCGCTGCGGCGGTATTGGTTGTGCAGTGCTTTGCTGCGCCAGTGCGGCACAAGACAACATCAGTCCACCCAGCAGCAGACCGCTAGAACCTGCGCGGAGAACACTCTTAACGCTCAGCATTATTGTTATTCCTTAAATGAGTTGGCTAACGGACTTTATCTTGAGCGCGACAGTTAGCCAAGATGCCTCAGCATAAAACACCTCTATTTTCTGCACAGCTAAAATTGGCTTTGCGTCGTTTGTAACAAATCCAAATGCTGGACGTCAGATAAGTATGAACAACAGCTAAAACCACAAAGGTGCCTCCCATGAAACGCAGAACCTTGCTTACCGGCCTCCTCGCCGTTCCCGCTATCCCTTTGTTGGCGCGTAGCCCTTTGGCTTTGGCGGTCGATAAAGAAATGGCATTGACCGTTACCCCGCTTGATCATGAGGAAAGCTATTGGCGCGATAAGGTTTCCGCAGAAGCCTACGACGTGCTATTTGAAGAAGACACCGAGCGCCCCCACAGCAGCCCACTCGATAAGCTCTACGATGACGGCACTTATGTTTGCGCGGCGTGCTATTCGCCTCTGTTTAATGCCAGCGCCAAGTTCGATAGCGGTACCGGCTGGCCTAGCTTTACCCAGCCAATCGAGGGCCACCTTGGTTCAAAGGCCGACTATGCCTTTATCTGGCCACGTACCGAATACCACTGCGGGCGCTGCGGCGGTCACCAAGGCCACCTGTTTGACGATGGTCCAGCGCCGCGTGGTGAACGCTGGTGCAACAACGGTTTAGCTCTGCGCTTTGTGCCCAAAGGCGAAAAACTTCCCGCGTTACGAGGTGATGCATGAACAAAACCATAGCGCTTAGCGCACTGCTGTTGCTGGCTCCGCTCACACAAGCTGCCGAGCCTCTGACCAAAGGCCCCGACGGCACAAAGATGGTGGTATTTTCCGGCGGCTGTTTTTGGTGTACCGAGTCCGATTTCGACAAGGTCGAAGGCGTGGTTGAGACTGTTTCTGGCTACACCGGCGGCGCAGCAGAGACCGCTGATTACGAACAGGTATCCTCAGGCCGTACCGGACACATTGAGTCAGTCGCTGTGTTTTATGATCCCAGCAAGACCGACTACAACAAGCTAGTAGAGATATTCTGGCCAACCATCGACCCGGTTACTGCCAACGCCCAGTTCTGTGATCACGGTCCGCAATACCGCAGTGCGGTGTATTACGCCAATGACGAACAGAAGGCAGTGCTGGAGGCATCCCGCAAAAAACTGACAGAATCCGGCCGATTTGACGACCCTATCGTCACCGAAATCCTGCCGCTCAAACCTTTCTATGCCGCTGAGGATTACCATCAGGATTATCACAACAAAAATCCGCTGCGTTATAACTTTTACCGCACCACCTGTGGCCGCGATGCGCGTTTAGAAGAGTTGTGGGACAAGTAAGCAGGGCATGGCAATCTGCGCTTTGAGGTTGGATAATGGCGTACTTTCATTATTCAGCCTGTGTGGATTCTCACGATGCAAATTTCCGATAAAACTGTTGTTCAATTCCACTACGACCTGTCCGACAGCAATGGGCCGGTAGAAAGCTCGCGCAAGCACGACCCTGTGCTTTATCTACACGGTCAGGCCGGTTTAATTGACGGCTTGATAGAGGCCTTGGAAGGCCGCAGCGCCGGCGACAGCTTTAGCGTGACCATTCCAGCAGATAAGGCTTACGGCCAGCCGCGCGACAACGCTATTCAGAAAGTACAAGCCAAGCGCTTGCAGGGTGCCAAAAAGTGGAAGCCCGGCATGATTGCTGTGCTACAAACTGAAGAAGGTCCGCGCCAGGTAACGGTTATTAAGCCTGGGCTATCTCAGGTGGTGGTTGATGGCAATCATCCGCTGGCGGGTCGCGAGCTGACGTTTACTATCGATATTTTGGATGTGCGTGCGGCCAGTGAAGATGAGATGGCGCATGGGCATGCACACGGGACTGGTGGGCATCAGCATTAAGATTGGTTGATGGGTGGTGTTATTAGCTCAGCTCCGGCTCAGTTCTGGCTTTGCGGCCATTTCAGAGGGCTCACGATTTGACCTGAGATTAGCAATCGCTCTAGGAAATTTTGGCAGCAGTGAGGTTTATTATCTACGCGGATTGCTCCATATCGCATTTCGCCTCTAGGCGAGCTAAGGGGGCGTGCTTGCCCACGCCCCCTTAGCAATCCCCCAGGGCACCCAGCTGCGCGGCCTGTAGTGGCTTAATGAATCCGGACACTCCATAGAGGCGCTATAGTAGCGCCATGAATGAGGTGTCTATTTTGAAT
>LAZR01000220.1_pt1 | contig 58173 bp, 102 predicted proteins | sample 329461 | NCBI WGS metagenome assembly LAZR01 (sample SAMN03002196, study PRJNA259156) | marine sediment metagenome | biome: sea floor; feature: Hydrothermal impacted sediments; material: marine sediment; isolation source: Loki non-amplified sample from Loki's castle hydrothermal vent sediment ... | reverse complement strand
CGCTTGAGAAGCGTGGGAGTTGGCGTGCCGGCAAGAAGAAGAAGGAGGCCGAAGAAGCACAGAGGATCGCAGTAAAGCCGGAAACGCAAGCCTGCCGGGTCACGCGGAGCAACTTCTCGGACGCCAAGATCGAACGTATCATCCGCAGCAAGATACCGGGCTATGACCCATTTCGCGACGCTGGGGACTGCGTTTTCGATTTTGATGCCGCCCGCAGCATCATTCGGTTCTTCCACTGCTCTCTCAGGCACTGCAAGGGTCCGATTGCCGGGCAGCCGTTCCTGCTTGAAGAATGGCAGATCGCCGTGCTCGCCAACGCGTTCGGCTGGAAGCGTCCGAACGGCAGGCGGCGGTATCGCAAGATATTCCTGTTCGTGCCCCGCAAGAATGGGAAGAGCCCGATAGCGGCGGGGGGTGTGCTGTACTTGATCATGGAGGATGGCGAGCGTGGCGCCGAGGTGTACGGTGCCGCCCGCGTATACAAGCAGGCATCCGTCATATGGTCATACGCCAGCGGCATGGTGAAACAGGACCCGGCGCTGGACGAGAAGTGCAGCATCTTCAAGGGGCAAAGCAGGTCGATTGAGTATGTGGACCCGGATGGCTTTCAGAGCATCTATCGAGTTCTGGCTGCTGATGCACTGTCGGAGCATGGTCAAAACACGTCCGGATATGTGATTGACGAAGTACATGCTTTGGCCGATGGCGAGATGATCGACGTGCTTGAGACCTCGACCGGAGCGCGCCCGCAACCTCTGGGCTTCTACATCTCGACCTCAGATTTTGAGCGTCCGGTCTCGCCCTGCAATGACATGCACAAATACGCCAGCGGGGTTCGCGATGGGCTGGTCGATAATCCGTATTTCCTGCCGGTGATTTTCGAGGCTGGCCGAGATGACAATTGGGCTGATCCTGCCGTTTGGGCACGAGCTAATCCGAACCTGGGCATCAGTCTGACGACCGAGTACATGGAAGAGCAGTGCAAGAAGGCACAAGCTACCCCGGCCTTTGAAAACACCTTCAAGCGACTCAATCTGAATATCCGCACTGAGCAGGACGTGCGCTGGATCGTCAAAGGGAAATGGGATGCTTGTGTCGGCGAAGTCGATGCCAAGGCCCTGGAGAAACAAACCTGCTACGGCGGGTTGGATTTGGCGACTACGAGCGATATCACCTGCCTCGTGCTGGCCTTCCCGCAGGACAGGGGCATCAAGCTGCTGGCGTTCTATTGGGTTCCCCAAGAGACGGTCGCCATCCGCGACAAGCGCGACAGGACGACATATCAGAAGTGGGTTGACCAGGGCATCATCCGCACCACGCCCGGCGACATGACCGACTACGGCTTTGTCCGCAAGGACATCAACGAACTCGCAGATACCTATGGAATCAAGCAAATCGCAGTGGATCGCGTGTTTCAAGGGGCACAGCTGTCCCATGAGCTTGAACAGGACGGCATGGATGTGTTGGCCTTTGGCCAAGGCTTCAGGTCGATGGCGGCACCAACCAGCGAGTTCGACCGGCTGATCCGTGCCGGAGAACTGGAGCACGGAGGTTGCCCAGTGCTGTCTTGGCACGCTAGTAACGTCTCAGTAAGGCTCGACGATGCAGGTTGCATGAAACCATCGAAGGTGAAATCAACCGAGAAGATCGACGGCATTGTGTCCGCCATCATGGCCGTGGGCCTGTGCATGGCCCACGAAGAGAAGAAAAGCGTCTACGCGACGCGCGGGGTGATTGCGCTATGAGGAGCCCATGAAGACCGCCATCGAAATCTCATTTCTGATCGGCGCGGGGATATTCGCCGTTGGACTATGGTGGCTGGCTCCGTGGCTATCGCTTGTCATCACGGGCTTGCTCATCATGCTCGGCGCCGGCGTCGCCTACTTTAACGAACCCGCCAAGAAGTCCGCCAAGCCTACCAAGACAAGCTGACCGCTGACCCGCCTGGAGGGGTGGATAGTTGATACTAGACCGCATTTTGCCGACCAAGTTGGCGGCTACGTTCAAGAATCCGCCCGATTGGTTGGTCGGGGCACTTGGCGGCAGCCTGACGACTGCGGGCGTGCGCGTTACGCCTGCGAGCGCTCTCACGCTGGCTGCCTACTTCGCCGCTATCCGTTGCATCTCTGAAGACGTGGCCAAGGTTCCGTTGATCTTGTATGAGCGCCTTGAGCCGCGCGGGAAGGAGCGCAGGCGGGACCATCCCGTCTATCCGCTCCTAAAAGAGCAACCCAACGCCAATATGACCGCAATGACCTTGCGGGAGACGATGACACAGCACGCGCTGGGCTGGGGCAACGGCTATGCCGAGATCGTTCGCGATCGCGACCTGACCATACAGTCGCTAGAGCTGCTGACGCCGGATCGCGTGACGCCGCGCATCAACGAGAACACCGAGCGAGTAGTGTACGAAGTGCGCAATCGCCACGGCGAACAGCGCATCTTGCAGGATTTCCAGGTCTTTCACCTTCACGGGCTCGGATATGACGGGCTGACCGGCTATTCCATTGCGCATCTAGCTCGCGAAGCTATCGGGCTGGGTCTGGCACAAGAGGCCAGCGGTTCAACAGTATTCAGTAACGGTGTTCGCGCGGGTGGCATCCTGGAAATGGATGGCGTTCTCGGTGAGGTCGAGCTACAGAATTTCCGCGAATCCTGGACACGGCAATATGCGGGCGTCGAGAACGCGAACAAGACGATGCTGTTGGAACACGGCATCAAGTTCAAGCCCATTACGATACCTTTCAAAGAATCGCAGTTCATCGAAGGCCGCAGCTTCAGCGCCGCCGACATTGCCCGATTCTTCAGAGTTCCGCCCCACATCATCGGCATAATGGACGCTGCGACGTTCTCGAACATTGAGCAGCAATCTATCGAGTACGTCACGCTCACGTTGATGAGCTGGTTCGTTCGTTGGGAACAAGAAGTCAAGCGCAAGCTGCTGACCAAAGTGACGGACGAAGACTTGTTCGCAGAGCACCTTGTTGACGCTCTGCTTCGCGGCGACATTGGAAGCCGCTTCAAGGCTTATGCCACCGCCCGACAGTGGGGCTGGATGAGCGCCAACGATGTGCTGGAGAAGGAAAACAGCAATCCGCTTCCAGGCGACCAGGGCGATATTTACCTGTCTCCGCTGAACATGGGCGATGCCGAGGACATCGGCGAAGAGCCGGAGCCGGATGAGCCTGCCGGTGATGAGGACAATGACGGCGACGATCCATTCTCCGCAACCGTAATCCACGACACCACCGTCGAGTCCATCACCGAGGCCCATGCCGATGTGTTTGGCGAGCGCATTGAGCGCTTGCTGAAAATCGAGTGCGATCGCGTGCGTCGCATCATGTCCAAGGACGATTCGGGCGAAAAGTTGGCCGAATTCTACTCCGAACATACGCAATTCATGCTTGACGGGCTTCGTCCGCCGAGCACCGCGTTGTGCGGTTCGCTGTGGGCAGCGCTGGGCGGCGGCGAAATGTCCAACGTCCTCAAGAGCACTCTGGAGGCCGGGCTAATTAGTATCGTCAACAACCACGTCAACCACGCTCGGGCGTCGCTTGATGAATCTGCCGAGCAGTTCTACGAGTGCTGGCAGGGCGGCAGGGCGGCAGAGCTGGCACAAGAAACAACCGAATTCTGCATGGCAGCAGTTCGGACATGGGGGGAATAAATGGCACTTCCACAGTTTATACAGACCAACGGCGTGACAACCGGCGTAACGCCGGTAACTGTCGTTCCTGCTCCGACCAATTCCAGCGTTGTGCATCGCTTGAAGTCTTTGGTAGTCACAAACAAAGACACTGTAGATGTGGTGATCATCGTACAGATGGCAGACGGTGCGACCGATCGGGAGGTGAGCCACACGAGCCATAACGCCGGCGTGGCCGCCACTGGAGTGTTGACCTTCAGCGGCAATGCTGCGAACGCCGAAACGATAATCATCGGCGGCAAAACATACACTTGGCAGAATGCGTTGACCGATGTGGACGGCAATATTGATGTCGGGACACTTCAGGCCGATAGCGAGGACCAACTTACCGCAGCCATCAACCTTGCGGCTGGGGCTGGCACCAAATACGCCGCCTCGATGACGGCCGGCGCGGTGACCGCCGTAGACGGTGCCGGGATCGTGACGGTGACGGCGAACGTAACAGGAACGGCCGGCAACTTCATTGCCACAACAGAGAGCATGGGTAGTGGAGCCTGGGGTGCTGGCGTACTCTCCGGCGGCGAAGACCCCGGCCGATTGCTGCTTGTAGACGACATTGTTGTGGACTCTTCCACCAAAAGCATTGAACTGTTGCTCGGTTGGCCCGTGGTCACTACGGAATGTGACTTTGTTGTCACATATTCGCGCGAGGGAGCACCCGATCTAGCCTCAGTCTAGGGGAACGCATGAAAGACGCACTTAGAAATCCGTCCAAATGGCAGCGCGGCCCAACGGCCCACGGCTTCGAGAACCTGAAGAGCAACGTCGTGCGCAGCGGCGGCGATAGCGGCGCGGGGCTCATCTCAAGGTTCAGCGTGATAACGCGCGGCGAGGCGCTGGGGCATGAGATGTGGATTGACCGAGACTTCTTGCAGCAGACTGCGGACGCCATAAATGCAAATGGCAGACAGGGCATCAAGAGCCGATTCACGCATCCCGGCCTGTCTGGCGATGGATTGGGCCGTTTTCTAGGCCGGGTTAAGGATGCTCGCGTCATTGGCACTCAAACCTTTGCCGATTTGCACATTTCCGAGACGGCGCACGACACGCCTGACGGCGACCTGGGTTCCTTCGTCATGGACCTGGCAGAGAAGGAGCCGGACATGTTCGGCACCTCGATCGTCTTCAGCCGCAGTGAATCTGACGAGGCAGCGTTCATCGCTGACCACAAAGACAAGCGTGGCCGTTTCGTTTCGCCCGACCGCAACAATGCTCAGAACTTCGTCCACGCGCGGCTGCAAGAGTTGCGGGCCGATGACGTAGTGGACGAACCGGCGGCCAATCCACACGGCATGTTCCATCGCGGGGACGAAATCGCTCGCGATGCCGAAGACTTGCTGTGCTATTCGCTCGGGTTGACGGAAACCGTGCCCTCGCTAACAGAACTGGACATCGACCCCACGCGGGTTGCCGAATATCTCAAGAAGTTCCTAGCCCGCCGCGGACTGCGGATAGTTTCCGCATCCGACTTGCTGGCCCGCTGCGAAGCAGCCAGAGAATAATCCCACAATTCAACTACCCATCGTCTCGGCGTGATGCCGGGCACATCGTACAGAACGCTGCGGGCGTGACGCCCGCAGCGACCTGCTGACACATCACATAGTCCAATCCTAGGAGGGAGAGGGATGCCGCAAAAGACATCTCTGGAGTTGCTCGAAGAGCGCAACTTCCTAATCAAAACCGCAGAAAACGTCGCCAAGAAGGCCCAGAAAGAGGGCTTGGCGCTTACTGACGAGGAGGTCAAGGAAACCGATGCGATGCTCGCTGAAGCAGAGTCGCTTACAGCGGACATCGAGAAAATGCAGCGCGCCGAGAAACAACTCACGCGCATTGAAGACGCTGTTGGTTCGATACAGAATCCCGACGCCGGACGCAAGACGACCACTGCTGAGCCGGTCGATTCGCTGGCCAACATGACGCCCAGCAAGATTCCCGCACAGTACAACAAAACTTACGGGAAGCTCAAGGCGTTTACCGGCGGAGCTAGTGCCGAGCAGGACCGCTACGACGCTTTCGAGTCGGGCATGTGGATTCGAGCCACGTTCTTCCGCGATAGCATAGCGCATCGCTGGTGCGAACTCAATGGCGTGTACCACAAGCTGGCCGCCGAAGAGGGCTCGGGCACTGCGGGCGGAAATCTCGTGCCGTCACCGCTTCTCGATCGCATTATCGTATTGCGCGATGAGTTCGGCACGTTCAGGCGCGAATGCGACCTCGTTCCGATGGGTCGCGACACGCTGTCAATTCCGAAGCTGAGCACAGGTACCACTGCTTCGTTCTTCGCCGAGTCGGCAACAATTGGCGAAAGCGATCCTGTATGGCTACAAGTTAATCTCACAGCCAAGAAGCTAGGGATAATTACGCGCATCAGCAACGAGCTTGCAGAGGATGCGGTAATCAACCTTGCCGACTGGCTTGCGATGGACATGGCGCGAGCGTTTGCGCTGAAGGAAGACGAAGTTGGATTTGCTGGCACGGGCGTAGCGTCTGATGGCGGCATCATCGGTGTCGCGCAGGCGTTCACCAATGGTCACTCGACATCCGCTTCTCCGTTGGCCGGCGCAGTTAATGCCAGTGCGGCTAACGACGACTTCGTTGAGCTTGATGCTACCGATATGGCTCTGATTATGGCTGCTTTGCCGGCGTACGCTCGGTCTAATGCCAAATGGTACTGTAGTTCGGTGTGTCAGGACTTGGTGTTCAATCGCTTGGCAAATGCCGGCGGCGGACAAACTGTTCAGACGTTTAGGGGTGAGCTTGGCCCGTCATTCCTCGGGCACTCCGTTGTGACCAATGAACAGCTGCCCAGCACCACGACGGCCGCTGCGTTGAACAACAGCACCATGCTGCTCTTTGGCGATTTGCGCCTGGCTGCGGTAATGGGTGACCGCCGGGGCATTACTGTTGCTTCAAGCGCAGACCGTTACTTCGAGGTAGATCAGGTCGCCATTCGTGCTACCGAGCGCTTCGACATTGCCATCCACGGCCTAGGCGATGCGACCACTGCCGGTCCCATCGTTGCATTGATTGGCCAAACCTAACGAAAGGGGGAAGAGAGAATGGGACTCACTGATAGTTATCAAAATGGCGTTGCTGAATGTTTTCAGCTCGGCACAATTGCCACAAACGCAACCAGCCTTACGACCGTTGACACCTTGTCGCGCGGCGCGTTTGCGATTGTTGATGTGGTTCAGAATGTGCCAGCGGCAACGAACACCTCGGCCAAGTGGACTTCGTTGGTTCTGTCGCACGGCACAACCACCGATGCCACGAATCACACGGCGATCACGAACATGACGGGCACTACCAACACGACCGCCACTACGGCGCAGTTCGTGTTGCCCACGAACAACGATACGGCCGTGAATCAGATTTGCAGATTCTACATCGACCTGCGTAACAAGGAGCGCTTTATCGGCGTAACTAAGCAGGCTTCGGCTAACCACCAGAGCACGGCGAATACTGCTACGCTCTTCCGTCGGCCAACCTCGCCAGTCACGGATGCGGAACGCAATGTCGGCGTATCTGTTGTGAACATCGCTTAACTCCAACCTGCGGCTTGGGGGTGGGTGGGGAACCGTCGCTACCCGCCCCCTTGCCCACTTTTGAAGGTGCTTTATTGCCACAAACATCGTCCGAGATGCGGATGCAGTCCCGTCGAGACAAGAACAACTTGACGCCCTGGCTGGAGGCCGAACGGCGACGCCGTTGCGTCTGAACATCGGCGCCGGCGAAGTCAAGTTGTCGGGCTTTGTGCCCGTTGATCGTCGCGTCGGCAAGGAAGCCTACCCGCTGGAATATGACGATGATTCCGTTGACGAGATTCGTGCCAGCCACGTGCTGGAGCATTTCGCCAGCGGAATGGTCGGCGATGTTCTGGCGAACTGGGTCAGCAAGCTCAAGCCCGGCGGCGTTATCCGTATCGCCGTACCAGACTTTGAAGTCATTGCCGGCATGGTGGCCAACTCGCCACCGTCACAGCGCGGCCTGGCCTATGCATACGCCTTCGGCGGCCAAACGGATGCAAACGATTTCCACCACGCGGCCTTTGACCCCGCCAGCCTCAAGACGCTCATGCGCCATTGCGGGCTGCGCAAGATCAAAGGATGGCAGTCTACCTTGCAGGACTGCGCCGCCCTGCCTGTGAGCCTGAACCTAGAAGGTGTCAAGCCGCACAAGCACAAGCTGCCCGCGATTGTAGCAGCGATGTCTACGTCTCGGCTGGGATTTACCGAGAATATGTTCAGCGCTACGGGCGTGTTTCCACACAGGAACGTCGAGTTGGTCAAGCAGACTGGGGCCTATTGGTCACAATGCCTGGATCGCGTGCTGACGCAGTTTCTCGATGCCGGCCATGATGGCTACATTGTAGTGCTCGACTACGATACGGTATTCAATGGCGACATATTCGACGAACTCTGTTACCTGATGGCTGACAATCCGCAGGCCGATGCTATCGCGCCGTGGCAAGTGAAACGCGAGAGCGACCATGCCTTAGTGTGGATGACGGATGACGATGGCAAGAAGCGAGATGAGATTACCTACGAAGAGCTTGATCGCGAACTAATGCCGGTCGATTCAGCGCACTTCGGCTTGACGCTGTTGCGCTCTAGGTGTTTTAAGTCGCTCAGGCGCCCGTGGTTCCTGGAAATCCCCGACCCTAATGGCGCCTGGGGCGATGGTCGCATTGACCCTGACATCTACTTTTGGAATAACTGGCGTGAATGCGGCAATTCGCTATTCATGGCCAACCACGTATCCATCGGCCATTGCCAACAGTTGGCAACTTGGCCGGACTGGAATTTGAAACCGATTCATCAGTACCTGCCGGACTATCAAAAGTCCGGCCCACCGAGGGGAGCGAGACTTTGACAAACGCAGGAAGAGTATTACACAAGATGATCAAGCGCGGCATCGTTGCCGAAGGCACGATACACGTGGTTATCACCATTGATCCCGAGAAGGATCATGTTCAAATCGAAGCCAAGCACGACGGATTGGCCACAAGCAGACAAGCACAAGCCGCCGTGGAAGTAATAGCGCATGTCGCTGCTGGGCAGGGCATGAAGAACACGGTCAAGCCTGCCCCGAAAGCCAAGAAGTCGGAAGCAAGCAAGCCCGACGCAGACCGGCCCGACACAGAGAAGCCCGAGCGTCACCCGTTGAAGGGATAGCAATTGGCCGACCAACCAATTCATTACAGCTTGTCCGAGCTGATCGCTCCGGCCGAAGAGCCCGTAACTACGGCGGAGGCCACATCGTGGATGAACGTGAATACGTCGGCAGACGATACCACGATAGGCTCGATGATCACTGCTGCCCGGCAGCAGGCCGAGATCTTTACTCGTCGCCGGTTTGTTGCATCCATGTTGCGCATGAGCCTGGATAGATTCCCCACGGGCAACAATCCCATATTCCTGCGCAGCCCGCCGCTGCTGTATCTGAAACAAATTCAGTACATCGATACAAACGGCACTACTCAGGTCTGGGGCGACGTGGCGATGGAAATAAGGGTCACGCCGGCCACCGTCGAAGTGGGCGATGTGTTCGATATCATCGCTGCGGGTGTGACCATTGCTACTTTTACGGCTACGGACGCCACTGTGGCCAACGTCACTGCCGGACTAGAGACGACGTGGAATGCGTCCACCAGCGACTATGCTACGTACGTCACCGCCACGGATCAGACCACCTATTTGGAATTGCTCGGCGACACGGGCCAAGGCTTCGCGGTGACGACTTCCACTACCGATGGCGGCGGAGCCGATACGCAAACGCTGGTAGCCGTTGAACAAAACGACGAATCGACGGTTTATACCGTTGACGCCACGAGCATCTTGCCTAGAATTGAACCGGCGCGGACAACGGTGACCCTGACTGGGCAGGACTATCCTGACACCAATCCCGACATAAATGCAGTCCTCATTGATTATGTCGCGGGCTACGGTGCTGCGTCGGCGGTTCCCGAGATCACCAAGGCTGCAATCAAGTTTCTAGTTGCTGACATGTACGAACACCGCGAGTCGCAGAGCGAGATCAGCCTTCAGGACAATCAGACGGTTAAGGATATGCTGTGGTCACTACGAGTTCCAACGGCGGCGTAGCTTACGGCAATTTGCAGTAATGCGGGGTGTCGACAAGGCGCTGTCGGCCTTGTTGGTCTGCATAGCAGCCGACACCCTTCAAGGAAATGTTTAAGGTAAGGCTTTTGTCGGGTCCATATTTTGCCCAGCGGTCATTGCTAACACATTCGATAGGATCGCGTTCAAGCGAGAGGGCGACGATATGAGCGTCAAGCAAACACACCGTTACCGCTGGCGCCGACGGCCATTCGATCTCAATGTCCTGCGGTCCGCCATGAAGCCGGACTTTCCCGGGCACGACGATCTGACGTTTCGGCAACACGATGGCCCGCTCGGGCATATCAGCCTCTCGCCGCGGAACACGGGCGATGATGGCGCTTGAGATAAACGCCCCGATTGATCCGCCGAGAAAGTCTCGTCTGTCCATGATGGGCACTCCTCAATGAATAGCGTAACAACAAAGAGTACAGAGTCAAGGGGGACAACCGCCGCCGACTTTCCGAGCTGATATCACCGCATCGCGCTGCGCCTTTCCCTAAGTGCCGGGTAGGCTCCTTGCCGCATGAACAACTTTGCATGCCGGGCACTCGCCAACGAGTACCGTTACGGCGAATCGCTCCATTCCGATATTCAGGGTGCGCATGTCGGGGATCTGTATTGGTCCTCTCGCTGCAATGAGACTCACAGCCTTTTGGATGTTGCACTTCCCTCGGCACGGCAACGTGAGATGGTCGTAGTGATGCTGCATAACCGTGTCATCGGCGTACCACCGCACACCGTTTTTGCGCACCGACTCGCCAAACTTGGGGTGACAGAGAAATATGTGTTCCAACTCGTGCTGCGAGAGGATACACTCCGTTGGTGCGTGTGTGGCAAGATTGCTCATTGACAAGTGCTCCCCGATCAGCATTGTAGCATCTAAAGACTCAGATGATAGACAAAACCGTCGCGGATTTCCCATCGTGGTATCATCGCATCAGGTTGCCTGATGGCACTGTCACGCCGGGTTGGTTCCCGCCGCAAAACATTCCAGACATCGTTGATTGGTACGAACTGCCAGAGGACTTCACCGGCAAGCGCGTGCTGGACGTAGGAGCTTTCGACGGCTTCTGGACGTTCTTGGCACTCGAGCGCGGCGCCGAACAGGTCGTGGCTATCGAGGACTGGTCGGATCGCATCGGTGAGTATGGCGACGAGCGGCACCGGCCGTGGGACACGTTTGATTTCTGCCGGGAGGCGCTACGATATGCAAGCCCCGAATGCCAAAGGCACACTATGTCGGTGTACGATGTAGCCACGTACAGCAGCCGGCAATACCCCGGCGAACCTGATTGGCTAGCATCGTTCGATACGGTCTTCCTGCTCGGCGTGCTGTACCACCTGCGGCATCCGCTGCTGGCCCTCGATGCTATCGCCAAAGTCTGCAAGCCCGGCGCGGAGCTGTACGTCGAATCGGCGGTCTGCGATCAATACTCGCCATACAAGCCGGGCACCCCACCGTACGATGGTCGTTGCGTGATGGAATTCTATCCAACTGACCAGCTTGGCAAGCGCGCAACTAACTGGTGGGCACCGAACCTCAAGTGCTTGATGAACATGGTGGCGGCTGCGGGCTTTGGCCAGGTGCGATGCAACCTGCTGACCAAAGACCCGCAAGCGCCGGCTCACTGCCGGGCTATGGTTCGTGCGGTCTACACTGGCAAGCCAATGAAGGCGGGGCAAGTGCTATCCGTGCCGTAAAGTTGCCATCCCCTGAGTTCGATGAGCGCCGCCCGATCGAAACGCTGTTTCGGCTGTGCCGCCGGCCGCGCGTCATTCTCGATATCGGGGCGGGTGAGGGTTTCTATGCGATCAATTTCCGCGTCTTCTTTCCCGGCGCGGACATCTATTGCTTCGAGCCCATCGCTACGAACTTCGAGAAGCTGGCCCACAATGCACAGGCCCTGTCGGTCACACCGGTCCCGTGGGCGCTGGGCGAACTCGCTGACGACGTAGTGATGTACCGGACAGCCACTACCGAGTGCAGTTCGGTACGACAGCCCTTGCCGCCGAATGGCGACGGCAACGACGAGCACCGCCGGGTAGTCGGCCGAGAATCGGCGCCTTGTGGTCGCCTTGACGATTGGCTTGCGGATGCAGGCGTAGATGCCTCAGCAGTTGACATCGTGAAGCTCGACACCCAGGGGTCTGAGTTAGACATCCTACGCGGCGCTCCCGAACTGCTGAAGCACCACCCGATCGTGATGATCGAGGAAACCATCCCGACATACTATGAAGGCCAGCCGACGCCCGAAGAGACTGCGGCCTTTATGGCCGCCGCAGGTTACCGCCTGGAATGCGACCATCCCTCCGACACCATGCCCGACCTATGGCACGACGGCATCTATGTGGCGGCATGATACGCCGAGAACTGGTCATCCCCTCCGACCCGCGAATTTGGCTGGCAAGCTGGCCGCGTTGTGGCAATACGCTACTGCGCCTGATCTTGCACCACTGCTTCGGCATCAAGAGCGATACGGCCTACGAGAATGATATTACTGGCGAGTTCTCGTCGAATACCTCCAAGCTGGTCAAGACGCACAACAAGCCGCCGAACGACTCGCCTGCTATCTACATCGTTCGCGACGGGCGTGAAGCCTGCGTGTCTTACATGCACTACATGCGGCAGACCGACCGCGACAAGAATGGCCCGCCGTTGCGATGGGTTATCGAAGGTCATCATAGCGTATGGTTCGGGACATGGAGTCAACACATTGCTCTGTGGAGTCCGCGGACCCGGACGGACACGTTACTGCTCTCCTACGAGAACATGGTAGCATCGCCGGGCCAGGCCGTAGAGCAGATCGCTGAGTTCTTGAATGCCAACCCGACCGGCAACAGTCTACCGACTTTCGCATCATTGCACAAAGCCCTCCCGACCTTCTTTCGCTCCGGAACGAACGAGACCTGGAAAACAGAAATGATTGGCGACAACCTTGACCTGTTTTGGGCGCTGCACGGGGACGCGATGGCAGAGTACGGTTATGAACCGTAGACAGTAGACAGCGCGTAGTAGCCCGCCATTCCAAGCAGAAAGATGAGTAATGGCCACAGGAGTTTCCATATTCGTGAGCCACGCCTCTCCGGCACAAGAAAATCGTCGGTGCTTGTCGGCTGCGACGCTTGACGGAGTTGCTCAAGAAGCTCCTGCTCTTCATCCCATTCGACCGTTTCGTAGGGAATGTGCAGTGCCACAAACTTGAGGCCTGAGTCAAGGAGATAAAGGCGGAAAAACATGCCCTTGTATCCGCGGCCCTGTGGTCCGCTGGCATCGTGCCCGCAGCGCTCCGCCACAGCGTGACCCCACACAGTCCATCTGTCGCGCGATCGAAAACGTGATCGACGAGCCGTAGCCTTGTTTAATGCTCGCCAATTAGTCTCGGATGTCTCTGCGGAATAAAGGCCCCACAGCCGATCAAACTCCCCCTCCGTCATGTCCGAATCAATGACTGTCATAGAACTGCCCCGAGAAAAGAGAACGAGCCGCAAGCCAACGAGCCAACATCGCGGCAGTATAGCAGGCCTGGGGCACTTTTCATGCTCACAATGGCGGAGCATGGCTATCGGTAGGCGCTACGGTTGATCGCTCTTCATCTTATCCAGGAGCGCCTTGAACTCGTCGAGCATTGTGCCGATTACGATTCGCGTTTGGACAGCCGCCATGAACCGCGAATCTAACACTTGCCTAGCGTGCAACGGCTCAAGATGCGTAATGAATTCTCTGATCCATATCAATCGCTCTTCTTGTGTCGGTATGTGCTCATCGCTGATGAACTCGCTGTACTCAAACCTGGCATTGGCTGACTGATAGTATTCGGTGACTCCGCCTACGGCCGCATGGGCAGTGAGGATTCGGCGCTCAAGCACTTCTTCTTTTCTGGGCATAGCAATCTTTCATTTGACTCAACTCAAGACGAAACGCAAGCAAAATCCGGCACGTTTGGATTTTCTGCGAAAGGATGAGCGCCGATGCATGCACTCATAGACAAATGCCAAGTTTGCCTACGTCCTGCAACTCGTTGCGTGCAGGATGTGGCTGCGGTCGGATGGTCAGAGCTTCCCGACGGCACGGCGGCTCTGCATTTCGAGCGCGCCGGGAAGCATTCGTTTTGCGGCGAACACAAGCGGCTTCCCCGGCAATACAACATGGCAGAAATAGAACGGGCACACGATGCAAGCAGGCAAGCTCCGACACCTCGTTGACATTCAAACGAACACTACGGTACGCGACACCACGGGGCAGCCGGTGGCGAGCTGGGGCGATACGTCTACCGATCAGCGAGCCTTCATTCGCCCACTGCGCGGGAACGAGCTAATGATCGCTCGGCAGGTCACGCCACAGGTCACCCACGAGATCACCATGCGCAATCCGACACTGACCCACGATCAACGACTGCAAGAGGCTGGCGGCTCGCGGACGTTCAACATTCTGTCAATCATCAACGTCAACGAACGGGACCATGAGAAACGAATCCTGTGCGTCGAAGAGCCAAGCTGATTATGCGGGGGGAGTATCCATAAATGGCATTTGTCGGCGTGGAAAGAGCGGTGCGGCAAATCCTGCAAGACGATGCCGATGTTTTTGCCTTAGTGGGCGCTCGCGTGAATCCCGCCAAGGCCGAACAGGGCCCAGCGACACCGTACGTGGTCTACCAGATGATAGCCAATGAGCACCACGAGATGTTCGGCGGCTCGGCTGGTTTGGCTAACGCCCTGATTCAAATCAGCGGCTTTAGTACCAGCAAATCGGAGGTTCTTGATCTCAGAGAAAAGGTGCGGCTGGCGCTCCAGGGACAGACCAGCGTTGTCACGGTGGGCGCAGATACGTTCGACGTGCGAAGCATCCACCTGGAGGGCGACAGAGACATAGACGATGACCCGCGAGACGGAAGCGATGCCGCGATATATGGGTGGGCGATGGATTTCCGAGTGGGATACCCGGAGCCGGTTCCATAATGGCAATAACTTTCAGCCTAAAAGGACTTGGCGGCACGAAAGCTGGCGCCTTCCACGTAGACGAAATCATCCACTGGGATGACAAGCTGATCATGGGGTTAGTCGAAGCTGACGTCGTGCGCGGCATCAGAAAAGCGACCCTAGAGGTCGAGCGAGACGCCAAGGCGCTGATCAGAGAGCGCGGCGCGGAGGTCCACACAGTCAGTGCGGGCGAAGGTGTTCGCGAGCCTTCCTTGCCGGGCCATCCGCCGCACCAAGTTACCGGATCGCTGTTTCGGGATGTTTCGCACGAATTCAGAAACGACGGACTGACCGGCGTTGTCGGTACAGACCTGCCCCACGGCAGGTGGCTAGAGTTCGGCACCAGCAAGATGATGGCCCGCCCGTGGCTGCGGCCTGCTTTAAGCGGGGTCATGTCTCGGGCCGAAACGTTCTTCGGCAACAGCAAATTCTGACGCACACGCGCCGGCGCAATGCCGGCACCAAGGGGGAAACATGGCAGCATTTTACGGGGTCACGGGCATCGTCTCGCTCGGCACCAATGACAGCAACATCAAAGGCTGGAAGCTAACGGTAACGCGCAGCACTCACGATACCACTGTATTCGAGACAGGCGGGGCGCAGAAATTCAAGACCTTCATTGGCGGACACACAGAGTGGTCGGGCTCATTCGAGGCGCTGGCGGATGATACCAATCTGCTCACGTTGGCAGATTTTGACGGCGTGGCCGCAGCTCTTTCGCTGACGGACGGGGACGGCAACACCTACACGGGCAATGTCATCCTATCCAACACTGCGATGGAAAACGATCACAACGACGTGGCCAAGTTCACTTCCGATTTCCAGGGCACCGGCACGCTCGCTGTGAGCTAAGGAGAAATCCGTGATCGAAGTAACCGCAACAATCGAGAAGCGTCAGATATCAGAGCTCGGCAAGCTCAAGGGCAAGGCCAACGCACAGAAGATCACGCTTGGCGGCGAGGAGCACGATCCCGGCCACTTGCAATTTTGTGGATTCGCCGGGCGGCGCGGGCCGGACAAGCGCTGGCACGGTGCGTTCCGTTTTGAACCCTGCGCGGGCGGCAGTTGCCCCGTCATCGCATTTGATTTCTTGACGCCAGCCAAGCCGCGCGCGCAGGCAGCGAAGCCGCAGACGACCAAGCCAGAGAAGGGGAGAACACGCGATGAGCATAGATAACCTACTGAGAATCAGCACTTCCGGCGCCGGCACGGCAATCAACAAAACGATAACGATTACGGATGAAGCCATTCTCGATCTGTCGTTCGATGTTGCGGATGGCCAGACGGACGAAGAACACATCATTGCCGTCGATGTGTCCGAAGCCAAAAGTGTATACATCGTTTCCGACCAAGCGATTGCAATGGAATGGAATGACGGTGCGGGCACGCAGGGCGATATGTCTTTGCTTGCAGGCGAGCCCGTGGTCTGGTGGTCTACGCAGGTTACCGATGGCGGCAACACGCTAAACCCGCTGGGCGCCACTGATATTACCTCCACTTTTTGGACAAACGCCAGCGGCTCTACTGCCAACATTAACTTCCAAGTCGTTTCAGACGCATCGCCGTAAGCGAGCTTCCCCTACATTCCAACGAAAGGCCCTCCCTCATGCCCGAACAAGTAATCGCCCATTCTCTGGATCAAGTGCAGGGCAAGCCTGTCGAGATCGAAATCGGCGGCAAACAGTACAAGGCATCGCCGCTCACTTTATCGGACTTCGGCGAAATCAAGGTCCTCATTCGCAAGGGCTGGCTATTGGCTCTCAACGATTGCGGTATTGACCAGGTGGAGTTGCGGCACATTCGGGCGCTTACCGCCTCGCGGCCTGTTGATATGGACGTGATCGCCGCGGAAATGAGTTCCCCGGACATCGTTCCCTACGTGATTTGGCTGGCGCTGCGCAAGCACAACAAGATCACGCTCAAGGAAATCACGGAAGCGACGGACGATATCGGCGAGCTGGCCAACGTGGTGGCTGCTGTTAGCGGCATGTACGCCGAGGGCAATGGCGAAAACCCTACACCGCTATCGACTGGGGTTACGTCTACGGCCTCTTGATGGTGTTTTACCACATGTCGATTGATGAGATTGGCAATCTCAGCCTGCCTCAGCTTCAAATCCTGATGAACAAAATGGCCAAAGTCAATAAGACTTTGAACCCAGCACCCAAGGGGATGTAGTGGCCCGCAAGCTCGGTGAAGCATTTGTAGCGATCAAAGCCGATATGTCCGACCTCAAGAAAGGGCTGGACGAGGCGGCTGCTGAGACAAAAAAGGCGGTCAGGACGATACTGCGCAGCCTGAACTTGGTGGAGCGGGCGCTTGGTGGCTTGATCAAGGTCGGGGCCGGGCTGTCCGTGGGGCTGACGCTCCCGATTGTGTTGGCTTCTCGCAGCTTTGTGCGTCTAGGCTCTGCCGCAAACGAGCTTGAAAACAGGTTCAGCATATCGTTCGGCAACATGACCGAGGAAATGAACGAATGGGCCAGTCGATTATCCGACGCCGTTGGCCGTAGCGCCATTGACACTAAGGATTTCGCCGCATCGTTCAATACGATGATTGGTCCGCTCAGGCTGGGCGCAGACGCAGCGTCAGCGATGGCCAAAGAGCTTACCAAGCTAACATTCGACTTGGGCTCTATTGCAGATTTGACGCCCGAAGCGTCGTTCAGAAAACTGCAATCGGCCCTCGCGGGGCAGTTCCGGCCTCTTCAGAGATACGCCGAGTCAATGTCTGCGGCGGCAGTAAAGACGTTTGCGCTTGACAACGGCATTATAGCACTTGGCGAAACGATGAACGAGACACAGAAACTTGTGGCTCGTTTTGGTCTTGTTACTGAAACGCTCAAGTTCGCGATGGGGGATGCAATCAGGACCGGCCAGGGCTGGCAGAACCAATGGGAGCGGTTGCTAGGGCAGATCAAAGACATGTCCTCCGCGATGGGGCAAATCATGATACCAACGCTGCTGGCGTTGCTGCGCGTAATGAATGTAACCATCATCCCCCTGGCGCTGTGGGTCGTCGAGTTCGTCAAGCTACATCCCCTGCTGGGAAACGTGGCCACCGCCGTCGCGCTTCTCGTCGCCGTGCTTGGGCCGCTTCTTATCATTTCCGCCGGACTGCTGCTAATCTACATTAAAATACGTTTTGCGTTTAAGGCGGCACAGATTACGTTGGGGCTCTTTGGTATCAAAGTCAAGGGCACCGCGCTCAGCGTGTTACTGTTCACCAAGGCTTTGGGGTTCGCAAGGATAGCAGGCGGGTGGCTCAGGGTAGAGTTCATTAGGATGAGAACTGCTTTGACTGCGCTTAGTGCCAGATTTAGGCTGGCATCAATCAGCTCGATTTCATTCGCGGCCATATGGACCGGGGCGGCGGGGGTCATCGCGGGTGCGGCTGCGCTTGTGGCTGGCGCGTTTCGCCTGATGTGGGCGGCGATCCTGGGTCCAGCGGGGTTAGCCATCATAGCCATTACGGCTTTGGCGTTCCTGATTGAGCACTTGTTAGCCAAATCGGCAATGAAGGGCCTTGCCGAAGAAACGGACGCCCTCAACAAGGCGCTCAAGGCGCTCAAGGGCGGAGCGGCGGGCGGCGCTGGGGACACGGGCGGCGGGGCCGGGTTTGGGCGCACCGTTAGTACGCCGGTTTTGGGCTTGCTTGCAGGCGGTGGCGAGGGCTTCTCTCGAATCTTCGCCGGAGCGGCCGGGGCAATAGGCATCAAACCGAAGGGTGACCAACTTGTCGCCGGGAAGCTCGATCGCACCAACGAACTCTTGGCCGAGATTGCGGGCAACGGCATGTCTCCGGCATTGGTCCTCGCCTAATGGCCATCACGGTTACAGAGCTCGTCCGCACCGGCCCTATCTCCTTGGACCAAAGCCAAGAGGTACGGGTCCGCGAGTTCAAGGTTGAAACTACCGATGCCGATGGGGACAACCTGTCGTTTGAGTCAGACGTCACATTCGCCGAGAACATTCCGCGAATCGGTGATCTGTGGTCCGCGCACGGCTACCAGGGCTCGGACGATCTCGAAGGCGAACTAACCCACGCCGAGCCGCGCGACATAGCCACAGAAGGCCAGCTCAGCGTCCACGGCGTTCGGGTAATCCGCTTGGCCGAATCAAGCTCGGGCGGCCTGAAAACGATTACATTCAAGGTAACGGTTCAATATGGAACCAAGAAGGTATTGTGGACCGCCCGTAAGCAAGCGGAAATCACGACCAAAACCGAGAAGATATTCTGGGATTTGGATGCAATTGAGGGGCCGCCGTTTCCGACCCCGCCGACCTACCTCGCGCAATGTGCTACTTGGTCAAGCATCATTCAGCAGCCCTTGCCGCCGCAGTTTCCAAACTACGGCCATGAATCGGTAATCGAGAACGGCGAGGGAACCGACAAGCTCGCCCCGCAATTCGTGTTGAGCTTTCAGAAGCTCGTTTATGACCCCGACCTTGCCCAACAGCGAGAACTGTTTGACCTTGCAGCAACAACGAACGAAACATCGGGCCAAGAAATCTTTATAGGCGAAAACCACTGGCTGTTCCTGGGCTCACAAGGCTCCGAAGTTAGGGATGACGTATTCGACTTGACCCTCAAGTTTGCCTATGACAAGTGGGATCACCGATACTTCACGTATACCACTGAGCAGGGTTCAACGTGGCCTGTGATTGCCGGAGCGGGGGCACAGGCTGTCCCGGCGTGCCGTAGCTACCGAATCTATCCTCGCACGGACTGGAATCCGATTGCAACAATACTTGGTATCACCCTGTAAATGCCTCAACGATTGCCACGTTTCGAGAAGGGTCAAGCCCTCTCCCACCGCGATCTCAACGCGCTGTCTGAAGCGATCACAGAGCAAGAGCGCGGCGACTTCCAACGCGCCAAGCGTCGCAGGGCTCCGGATTATGTGTGCAAGATTGTGGCTTTCGGGCCGGGGGGCGAGCCCGACTTCCGTGACTCGCGATACTGGGTCCGCCAAGTGCGGCTCCAGACTACGCTTCCGCCCGGCCCTGTCCCGTCCGGGATGCAAGAGATCGCATTCGGCACAAGCACGCCGATATGGGCCGAAGCGATCAACTTGTCTGAGGCGATTGGCGGCACACATTCGTTGCCGCCCGGTACAATCGTCCGCATTTTCGAGGCCCGCGACTGGGCAGGCCAGACGCACTTCGTCTTCACGATCCAAGCCGGGGTAACGGGTGCCTGTTGCTTGCCACCGGGACACAAGGACGGACCCTGTGCCGACAACTGGCCAGAAAGCAAGTGTGATGATGAGGATGGCGAATGGGTTGGGCCGAACACCACGTGCGATCCCGATCCGTGCAAAGGCGCCTGCTGCCTCGGGGCAAATAACGCGACTTGTGTCCCGAATCAGACACAGGCTGATTGCGAGGTTGAAGGCGGGATCTTCGTTGGCGTCGGCACGGGCTGTGTACCCGACCCGTGTGAAACAACGCCCGGAGCGTGCTGTTTCGGCGAGAGTTGCGTACGCGACCAAACCCAGGCCGAATGCCAGGGCGAGGGCGGCGTGTGGCAAGGGCCGGGCGTGCCCTGTGACCCCAATCCCTGCCTCGATCCTGATCCTGAACCCGGTGGGGCCTGTTGCGTTGGCGAGGTATGCCACCCGAACGAGACCGAAGAGAGCTGCTGCCTGCGCGGCGGCGAATGGCAAGGCCCGGCCGTACCGTGCTTTCCCAACCCGTGCGGCGAAACGGCCGGCTCTTGCTGTACCGGCCCGAACTTCAATACCTGCGTGCCCAATGTCACGCGGGGCAAGTGTTGCGTATTCAACGGCGGGGTCGGCCACTGGAATGGTCCGGGTTCAACCTGCGGACCGCCCGATCCATGCAATATACCGCCGACGGTGGGAGCGTGCTGCTGCGGTACCACATTCCCGCAGACCTGTACGCCCAACCAAACTAGCGAACAATGCCTGGGCGAATCAGATTGCCAATGGTATCCGGGCGAGCCGTGTACGCCACCGCAGTGCCTCGGCGAGCCGCCCACGGTCGGCGCCTGCTGTGAGCCCGGTTCATTGCCGCAGGCTTGTCACGAAGACTGGACGCAGGTTCAATGTGCGGCAATCGACGGTAGATGGTTCCCCGGACAGCCCTGCACGCCGCCCGAATGCGAGGGCGAGCCGCCCGAGACGGGAGCTTGCTGCCCGTCGCCCGGCAACGTGCCTTGCATTATAAGTACAGAAGCGGATTGCGACGGCGGCTACTTAGGCGACGGCACCAATTGCGGGCCGCCCGATCCATGCATTGATCCCACTTCCGGTATCTGTTGCATCGGCCCTGCGCCACCGGGTGGCCAAGAAACTTGCGTCGAGGCTGATAACGAGGCTTCGTGTATCGGCCAAGACGGTACCTGGCATCCCGGCATTCCCAATTGTGGGCCGCCGAATCCATGTCCGTCCGCACCCGCGCTTGAGGCGTGTTGTATGACGGGCAGCGGGGCGCCCGGCCAACCGGAAGATTGCTTCGAGTTCACGCCGCAAGATTGCGAGTTGTTTGATGGTGTCCCGCAGGGACCCGGAAGTACATGCACGCCCAATCTATGTCCGATCCATCCCTTCCACGGCGCGTGTTGCTTCCCTGAGCCGGTGCCGCCACCGGGCGATCAGCAACAATGCGTAGATGACATTCACGAGCTCGAATGCATTGCCGGCGGTGGAGTGTGGCAGGGCGACAACACAGACTGTTTCCCAAACCCGTGTCCATCGACACCGATCGGCGCATGTTGTTTCGGGCAAGAATGCGTCTCGAATCTGACTGAGGAGCAATGCCTGAAACAAGATGGGAGATGGATAGGCAACCCGGGAGGCCTGCGAGATCCATGCGATCCGAATCCATGCCCCACAATAGAGCCTACTCCGGGTGCCTGTTGTGCGCCGCCGAGCATTACGCCGGCGCCGGACATTTGCATTGATAATCTGAGCCGCGAGGAATGCGAGCACGGCGAGCAGGGCACCTGGCAAGGGCCGGGCAGCGTTTGTGCCATGATCGACTGCAATGAGACCGGGGCCTGTTGCTTCCCATCCGGCTCCTGTATCGACGACCAGACGGAGAGCGACTGCATCGGAGAAGGCGGTCAATGGATGGGGCCGGGCACGCTGTGTGCTGAGGTTGTATGCGGCGGAGAGGCCATTGACTGCTGCTTGCCGGATTGCACTTGTCAGATGGTCGGCGACGATGCTGCCTGCCTTGACCTCGGCGGTGAGCCGCATCCCATTGGCTTCTGTGCTGCCAATATGTGCTGTGTAGCCTGTTGCCGATTTATTCAGCAAGATTGTGTCGATGCTCGAACATGTTTTGATTGCGAACAGGACGGATATGCGTGCCTCGGTGAAGGCACGAGCTGCGCAACCCATGAAAACGACTGCGAAATCTGCTGCTGCTTGGGTGAGACCAATGGCGAACCCTGCGGGCCGATCGTGTGTCCGCAAATAGATTGCGCCTGTACTGGCAGGACATCGCTCGACTGCAACAAGCTCGGAGGCGTCATCTCCGTCGTCAATTGCTGTATCCTGCCCTGACCCCAGAAAGGAATCCCATGTTCACCCTCAAGCAAACCCAGTCATTTCTGCGCGCCGTGCTCAGCGGCCGGGACAAGACGCTGCAAGCAGAACGCGATGCCGTATGCGACGGCTGCGATCAGTACATCGAGCGGCCCGCGAAAAACATCTGGGGCAAGCTCAAGATGCAGGGCTTCTGCAAAGCCTGTGGCTGCGGAGCGCGGTCGATGGCCGACATGAAGGGCGGCAAGAACGCCTTCCGAGACATGAAGTGCCCAATGGCCCGATGGCCGGGCGACGCAGAGAGCATGGGCCTGACACTTAAAGAGGTCAACCTGCTGTTCGGAGCCAAGGACCGGCTCGAATACAACATGGCGTCGGTGCAGAATCTCATCGACAAACAAAAGCCAATGGACCCGGCGCTGCAGGCCATGATCTTCGGCCAGCCGCTGGCAGGAAAAGCCGCGGCGGGCGTGGCGGATGCAAGCAGGCCGCAGGCCTTGCCCGCCAAACAATGCCGCCGCCCTACTCCTTGCAAGAGCCGGTCGCCGAAGCCTAAGCCATTGCGCGATCCACAGGACGCGCTGGCCAACGCGCAACACGAAAACCTCGCAAGCGCCTAAACACCAACACAACACCCTGGGGAGGGAATCATGGCCGATACATTTTGGGATAATAACGCCGGGGCTGGCGACAACACTTGGGATGGCGCAGTAAGTCAATGGAGCACGGGCGCCTTCCCGGTTACTGGCGACGATGCCCTGTTCACCGACGTGCGCTCGTCTGCAAATCTGAATGGCACCACGGTGATCGAGGCTACCTGGCCCGACAACATTTTCTTCAATCGCTACTCGGGCAATGTGGGATCGACCGGCACACACTTGATCCTGGACGATGCGGCCGGCAGCGAGACGCTTGACGAGCTGCGCATCGAGAACTGCACCGGCAAGTTTTTCATCGACTTCAATGAGGCGGCGGGTGACAACGTAGTCACCGACACCTTTGTGAACGTGTCGGGGCAAGCGCCCGATCAAATCAACTTGGGCGGCGCGGCCGCTTTCACGAATGTCCACCTACTTCGAGGTAGAACCAACCTCGGGCAAACAGGTGTCATCACCGACCTGTGGGTAGCGCACAGCACGACACCTCGCGACGTTCATGCCGACATTTCGTCGGGCACCACGGTCACAAATGTTCGCCAGGGCGGCGGGCGGGTTACGTGTGCGTCAGCCCAAGCCATCACGCTATGGATGCAGCAGGGCGGCACAACGCTGCTCACCGGCAGCAACACGATCACCGACTATTACGTGATGTCCGGCAACCTGCGAATCGACGGTAGCGGCACAGTGCTGGTCATCAGCAATCTTTACGTCAAATCCGGCATGGTCGATCTGACCAGAACGGGGAACCTGCGCACGCTCACCAATATCTATGTCTGGCCGGGTGCGACGATTGACATGCGCGGCGTCGAGCCGTTCATCACGAACACGAAGAGAGTTCAATACGGCACCGGCAAGTTTCTCGGCAATCTTCAGCCCACGCAGACCTTCGCATAATGCCTTCACCAACCGATCCAGGTTTTCAGAAACGAGTCACTGTGTCCGAAGCGGGCAGGCCGAAACAGCTTGCGCCGGACGGGACACCGGCTGGCGTGTTTCGTGTTGTGGCGCTGAGCACCAATACGGACAAGATCGGTCTGGGCGGTGAGCCGGACTGGTCGCTCGCCGATGACCGCCGCCTAGTTGACGGACCTATCTCGGCAGCCGCGACGCAAAATGTGCCGCTCTATGACCCGGGCTACGGCCGGACCATACGCGGCGATCTCAGTAAGTGGTGGGTAGACGTGCGAGTCGCTAACGAAGGCGTGTGCTGGGTTCGGATTGAATAAGGGGAGATAATGGCAAAACACATGCAGGAAGAACTGACACCTCTCAATCCGATCAAGATTCAGGGCGATACCATCGGCCTAGACGAGCGGATCGTCAACCTGCTCAAGTTCTTTAACGGGACATTCTTGGAGTTCTTTGATGCGCTGGTGACCAGCGACGGCGCCACGGTCACTATGTCGCTTGAGAAATCGGGCGGCGGCGATCTGACCACCGTATTCAGCGACAGGCACCGCAACTTTGATTGCACGCCCGCCGCCACGATTGCGCTGACTCCGGGAACCGATGAAGCCCCGCAACTCAATTATGTATACATCCTGCAATCTGCGCCGGCTGTGCTGGTCAAGAGCATAAGCGATTGGCCGTCCGCAGAGCACATTCGGGTGGGTATATTCTTTGTTCCCACGGCAGGGCTGGTCAACACGGGCGCGGCGGGGAACAATTTCCTCCTAATCAACCAAAACATAAATGAGGAGGCCGCGACTGCTGACGGGCAAGGGCACTTGACACACATCATGGACAGGTTGCGACACGGCGGTGGCATGGGAGGGCTATGGCACACCGGGTGTTTGGGCACAGCCACACAAGACGGTAATGATCTTTGGGTTGATATTGCGGCCGGAACCGTAGCACAAGTTCATCATCACGATTTCCCGGCGCTTGATTCTGACACTGCGGGTGCAGGCGATCCGATTGTCGTAGTCAATGACCCCGACGCAGCCTACGCCATCATCAATAGCCTGAACGCGATTACGAAGCTGTCTACTGGCGTCGCAATCGGGAACAACAAATTTGTGAAGTTTGTGCTCTCTGCTGTCGCGAACAAGACGGGTGCGGTTAGTCCGATGCTCCTGAAGCTGCCGGGCGGCCTATACAACACGGCCGCCGACGCAGCCACAGACGTTGAGGGTTATGCCGACTTCTCAATTCCTGATGAATTTCTCATACAGTCGTCCACGGGTTTTCTCATTGCGTCATTCGTATGCAAGCACACGGCCACTGGGATGGAGCTTCAGTCTACGGTAGACCTGCGCGGCCAGACCCCTACATCACTGAGTATCGGCGGCTCCATTGCCGGCGGCGGCAACGTGACGGCTGCGGCGAACCTGACTGATAACGCCCTCATTCGCGGCGACGGCGGGGCCAAGGGCATCCAGGACAGCGGCTGGCTGCTGGACGATAGCGATAATATGCTGATCCCGGCTGGAGGCAGTATTGCTTTTACGGACGTCAGTACCTCCATTTCTGCGGTCACCGGGAATCTCAATTCGTTGGTCGCCGGGGGAAATAGTTTCATTTGGGGAATCGGGTTCACTGACGAGTTAATACTGTTTGAGAATCGCCTGGAGTTCAAGCAGGTTTTCCAGGACGTTGGATTTGGATGGGCAACCGCTTCTGAGCTTGACGTAGAAATCGACGGCGTACCCCAAGTCACCTTCACCGATGGCACGTTCGAGCCGGTGACGACGAACGATATCGACATCGGCTCGCTAACGGTGCTGTTCAAAGATGGGCACCTCGCTGGCTCGCTGTTTTTCCGCGATGCCGCCATTCACATTTCTTCGGACAACGACGGCGATCTTGACCTTGAGGCTGACGTAAGCATCGACTTCGAGATCGGCGGCACGGAGGAAATGACGCTGACCAGTGCCGGCCTTGACGTGACGAACCTTTGTAAAGCAGAGACCTTTGAAAGCGACGTGGCGGGTGGCACGGCTCCGATCGTGGTCGCAAGCACCACAGTGGTTCCGAACCTCAATGTTGACCAAGTGGACGGCAAGGATTCGACGGACCTGGTGCTCGTTGACGGCTCGCAGCCGCTGACCGCCGATTGGGATGCGGGGGCGTTCAGCATTCGGGCGGGGGGCTTCCGCGTAGACGGCGATGGGGGCACCGAGGCGGGCACGATAACTTTCACAAATGTTGAAGCTAATGCAGGAACGGGGGGAGTTCCTACGTTTGCGGCGGGCGTACAAATAGCCACGGGCAAAGAGGCTTCGCCTGCCGGAGCGGCCCCAACAGATTGGCTGAAAATTCGCACGCCGGCCGGCGCGAAGTGGTTGTTACTGTGGACCTAAAGAGAACCGGCAAGTGCTGCCACAACGGCGCCTGCTGCAAATGGGAAACGGCCAAGGGGCTGGAGATGTTCAAAGACAGGCGAGACGAAAAACGCGAGTGGTGCCCGCACTATGACCCGACAGTGAAGGTGAACCATTGTACGATTTACGATGACCGACCCGAAGGATGCCGAATGTTCCCCCGCGTGGCCGCGCACCTACTCCCCGGCTGCGGATTCCACTGATTACTGATTACCGACTACCGACTACTGGAGCCCCCCAATGACACCCGATCAAGCAATCGAATTGTTGTACTCAGCGAGCACGCTGGCCAAGCTGACAAAAGAAGATCACGTCAAATGTGAACAGGCCAGAGCGACGCTGCTCAACGCGCTGCGCACGCCGGACCAGGCCGACCAAAAGGAGCTACGAATTGTGCCCCCCGACGAAAGCTAACGCCGCTGCCTGGCTCCCGATCATCCTAGCGTTCGGCGGCATCATTGCGTGGGGCGCGCAGACCAACAACAAAGTGGAGCGGCTGGAAACCGACATGGCCGCAGTGGCCAACGCTCTGCCCGAAATACAGGAATCGCTTACTCGAATCGAAACCGTTTTAGACATCAGGAGAACACCATGAGCACAGAGAAACTGATCGCACTTGCATTGAGCCTGTTGGGGCCGGCGTTGGCAGCAGCGGGATGCAGTATGGACCTACCGAACCTTCTACTTTGAAAGGAGCATGAGCAATGCCAAAGAATCAACCGAGTGCAGACAGCGATAGCGAACAGGCCGGGGCCGCAACGCGCGGAACAGAAGCGGGCGGGGCGGCGGAAGTCGTTGCAGCCGGAGCGGGAGCGGGCGTAGCACAGTCCGGCGCGGGCGCGCAGTACGGTGTTGCGGGCGCCGAAGGCGTATCCGATATCGGGCAAGCCGAAGCCCAGATCAGAGAAAGCGTCCGAGCTTCCCAGAACAGCGGCGATCTCGATCAGTTCGTCCGGGCACACTATGCGCGGCAACTGTCCAACGCTGAGGACTACGACAAGACGCTCAACAGCCTCAATCAGACTCAGCGCGAAATCACTGTCAAGCATGACGACGCCACCGACACCATCACGCTGGCCCAGCTTGCCAATGCGCTCACCGTGCTGGGGCTCAAGCTATCAACGGAGGCACTCAAGAAATGATGAAACGATTTTCAGCAATTCTGGCGGCCGGCCTTGTGACCTTGGCCTGCCTGGGCTGCCATACGCGCAATACAGGCGACGGCAGTTTCGCGATGACGTTCGGCACAACGCTGACGTTCTCGCACAATGGGCCGGAAGAGGGCGAATCGCAAGTGGGCATAGACGTGGAAGAGTGGATGCGACGCCCGGTAATTGAATGGCTCGTTGACGATGAGCAGTCCATCGACGACGAGCAGTCCATCGAAACGGACGTCGAATGAAAACGGGTGCCGGGCCGGACAGTCATAGCCCGACACCCTCGGAGGGGAGAGACTCTATTTCTGAATGAAACCTCGTTGCGATCACCAACTGCGCGGCTAACGACAGGACTTATAGCGTGACTAACAGCTCCGGGGGGCCGATGGTCGGCCAAGGTGCTTAACTAGGCCCCCGTGTTGAGACTGACTGCACGACTGATCGCCTGACTAACTGCACGACTGATGTCTTGATCGCTTCCCGTGAACTCTTCTTTGGGAATCTTCAGGGTCATTACATATGGCATTTTGATTATCACCTCCTTTCCTGTTATCTCAAGGTTGTCATACTGGACTCGGAGGTCGGTTGTGAACCCCGCTTCTCGCATATGGTCATTCACCAGTTGTAGCATCTCAAAGAGTTTTTCCATGTGATATCCTTTCAGTTTCCGACACCCTCGGAGGGGGGAAGCCTAATAGTGCGGGCCGCGCCAACGTCCTACCCACACCCAATCATGGATATGCTGCCATTGCGGCAAGCCCACCTCTAAAATGTCGCCGTCAAAATGTTCCCAAAAGGACGCCGGGGCATTGCAGCCGCCGTCGCCTTCCCCGATGTAAACGAGCGGGCGTGGCCCATGCCACCTGCAAGCCTCGACTATGGCGTCGCATTCATAGGGCGGCCACGAAACGATCAGCACGTCTGCCCGATAGCGCTTGACCGCCTTGACGGCGGGCACCTTGCGAACGGGGAACACTGGCGGCGTTGGCCAGTCCTGTTCTCGATTGTCCGTGGCGATACACCGCACGCCATGCAGGCCCAGCGCCTTGCACAGCCAGCCGTTGCCGGCCATGATTTCCAGCACCGTTCGGCGGCCGATCCAATCGGCAAGCCGCGAGGTCCATTGCATGTCTACCAGCGCCCACATGCCGAAGCGAAGCGTCGCAAGGTCGCGAGCATCACAGTCGCGCATCAATATGGAGCGTTCCTCTGTGTCGAATCTTGACAAGAAGTCCGCCCGCAAACAGCCAAACTCATCGGTAGTGATCGGAATCCGATCTGGAACCCGCCGACATTCTAAGTCGTTCAAGAAGCGGGCCGTCTGGGGGCTGCGGAGCCTGCCTGTCATGTTGCTCACCATTTTCTCAGGCTGCCTGGGCGGCGCGCGCGCCAACCCGGAAAACACGCAAGAGCTGCGCGACATTGTTGCCGAAACCGTCGAGACTACCACCAACACCATCTACGGCGACGCCAAATGGGTGGTGCTGGGGATGTTGGGGCTCGTGCTCTTGGCAGCGCTGGCATGGATCGCAGAGCGCGTTCTCGCTCGGCGCCACAAGCGCGAGACGACCAGGATGCTGCAACAAATAGCGGGCGATCAACGGGGCTAATGCCACGCAACTACCTCCGCCTAAACGATAAACAGAATATCGCCGCCGCAAGCAACACGATGCAGAGCGAGTTCGCGTCCACTTGGCTCAGGCTACTCAGCATCGGGCATGTTACTTCTTCTCTTCATGTGTCCATCGTTATCCGGCACATTGAATATCGCCTGCTGAAACTTGACGGGCGGCGGCTCATCTTCGCGGACTATGCCAATTTCCGGAGGGGCCACGATGCACAAGCGAACGCTCTGGCCGCGAATGCGCCCGATCGTAACGATGATATCGGGCCCGATTTTGATTGACTGTCCCGGCTCACGCGTGATTACGAGCATTAGTGGGGCTCCTCGGCCACGAACAGCCCGGCCGTGCGGGCCGCCTCTTCAAGCTGCTGGTCGTCTTTCAGCACGTGCCAGTTCGGTTTGTGCGTGACCAGAAATTCGGCCATGTCCTCGCAGGCTTCGTCAACCAATTTCGGAAGTCCGGCCTTGTGACCTTCAAGCCCAGCCATTGCATTGCCTAGCTTGGCGAGCAAGTCCAGCGCCTGACTTCCGGGATCATCTAATGCGTCCCGACAATTCTGGCAAAGACTCATCACAGCCTCCAATCAAAAGCCGACGCGCCGCAGGTACAGCAGAGAACCCACGGCGCGCCGGGAAAGCGGCCCGCGAATGTGGTTAGGTCACGGTGCCCCTGGAGAGAGATAGGGGTCGCGATCTGTCGCAGGCCGTTGGCATTCAATTGATGATATGACCTAACCACGCTGAAAGACTACAACACAAATGACCCGCCGTCAACTGCAAAAACGAGCACGCGACATAATTGGTCTGCACTTGGCAATGTGCGGGCTCAGTTGGAAATGCCTGCGAATCTTTGTACGCGAGGGATTGTCAACAGATCGTGGGGCGTGCTGGGCAGCCGTGCGGGTGCTGCGTGGCGCGACTTTCACCCTATACCTTGACTCAGAGCTATTGAACGGCGAAGGCCCGCCATTGGATTCGCTGATCGGGCACGAGGTTGGCCATATCGTACTAAATGGGTGCCAATTAAAATACGGGGCCGAGGAGCGGGCCTGCGACGTAATCGGTCGCATATTGGCCCGCACGAAATAGGGACACTACATATTGGACGCCACTTGGCCTGCCACATCGGCAGGTTTTTTTGTGCGCATTCATCTTGAATAGTGCTTGACAATCAAGTGGGATGTGGTAGATTGAGGGAAAGGAGAAACCCAATGAGCAACACGAATGGCAGGCGTATTACGCAATTGACGGCGGAGAACGTCAAGAGGATTCACGCCGTCAACATCACGCCGGACGGCGCAATCGTGCAAATCACCGGGCAAAACGGCGCGGGCAAATCCAGCGTGCTCGACAGTATCGCCTACTGCCTAGGCGGCAAGGACGAGATTCCATCGAGACCTATTCGCGAGGGCGCGGACGAGGCCCGGGTGGTCATTGAGTTGGACGATCTTGTGGTCACGCGGCGGTGGAAGGGGGACAAGACCTACCTCACCGTCGAGTCCAAAGACGGGGCCAAGTTCCCTAGCCCGCAAGCGATGCTCGATAAGATGGTTGGGGATTTGTCGTTCGATCCGCTGGCCTTTAGCCGCATGTCGGCCAAGGATCAGGTGGCCACGCTCAAGAGCGTCGCCGGCCTGGACTTCAGCGAACTCGATCGCAAGCGACTGTACGCCTATGATGAGCGCACCATCGTGAACCGCAAGCTGAAAGACGCCAACGGAGCGCTGGCCAACACGCCGGCAGTCGAAGCGCCGGCCGAGGCCGTGAGCATGGCCGAACTGATCGAGCAACAGAACACGGCCATCAAACAGGACGCGACGAATAACAAGGTTCGAGCGGATCACAAGTTATGGAAGACAGAGGCCGACAGGCTTGCCAAGGCTCGCAAGCAGGCCGCAATCGCGCTCGCTGAACTCGACGAGGATATCCGAGAAGCGCACGCCAGTTGTACCACACTAGATAAGCAGGTCGAATCGCTTCGCGACCCCGACCTCGACGCCATCGCAACTAAGATCGCAGGCGCGGAAGAGGCACAAGAGAAGGTCCGCGCCGCCGCGCAGCGCGCCGAACTCGTGGCCCAACGCGAACAGCACGGGGAGGCCTCTGACGCACTGACCAACAGGATTGACGGGATCGACCAGAAGAAACTCCAGATGGTTCGCGACGCGAACCTGCCGGTCGAGGGCCTGGGTTTCGACGAGGACGGCATTTCATTCAACGGTCTGCCGTTTGATCAAGCCTCGTCTGCCGAGCAGCTTCGCGTGTCCGTTGCGATGGGCACGGCGTTGAATCCCAAGCTGCGCGTGATGCTGATCCGGGACGGCTCGCTGCTGGACAAGGACAGCCTCACAGTGCTGGAGGAGATGGCCGAGAAGAGCGACACTCAAGTGTGGCTTGAGCGCGTCAGCGACGGTGAGGACGTAGGGATTGTGATCGAGGATGGTTATGTGCGCGGGGCCGAAGTCGCGTCGGAGAATCCCGAAGCGGCCGCGAAAGCGAAATGAAACAATCGCAAGCACAGCAAATCCTCGAAGCCCTGAAACGTGGCGAAAGCATCACGGCGCTGGACGCTCTCAATTGGTTCGGTTGCTTCCGGCTCGCGGCGCGGGTTCACGACTTGCGGCAGGCCGGACACCACATCAAAAGCGGAATCCGGGTGGGCAGCGGCAAGCCGGTGATGACCTATTACATGCACATAATGCTGAGAACGCCGCAGGTCCAAAGCGAGGTGCAGAATGTCCAAGGCTGATCCAACCTGGGGCGGGGCTCGCGAAGGCGCGGGACGCAAGCCGACCTATCCCGAATCGTCGCGCAGCCAAGTGTTCTGCCTGCCCGAGCGCCTGATCGACAAGCTCGCGCGGCTGGCCAAGCGAGAGGGCGAAACTGTCAACCGGTATTTGGCGCAGACAATTGAGGGCCTGAAATGAATGCTGCGGACCGCATGAAAGCGTTAGGGGCCTCGCTAGAAGCAATGCTAGAGGCGGCGACGGATCACGTTCTAAACGAACGAAAGATGAGCGCAAATGATCTGCTAGAGCTGTCGAAGCGGCTGCGAACCGAGTCAGTCCAATACGCCCGCGACTCCGAAGAGCAGCTCGTTCTAATGTTGGCGGCGGCCGGCTCCTCAGTATTGCTCATGCGAATCTTCGCAGCGAGCGAACAAGAAAACAAGGGAGGACCGACACAATGAACGGGTTCCCAGTGCAAGTACTCCGGAACATGGGTCTGCGGTGTGTCGCAATGCGATACTATTGGTGGTTCAAGCATTTCCTTGAAGTTGGCCCGCTGGAAAATGCCGCGTATTTCCTATTGCTGCTCCGGAATCGAGATAAGCAATTGCCGGAGCCGTGGCAGCATTTGCGTCGCCAGTACGCACGCAAACGAATCACTGTTGCCAAAGGAGAAACGCAATGAGCGACACGAGTCTCAAATGGATACAGGGTGACGAACCGGCCGTGCCGGCCAAGTGCGGGTGCGAGTTGCGCGGGCTGGCCGTGGTGCTGTGCCCATTGCACGCCGCAGCCCCGGACCTGCTCGCGGCGTGTGAGGATGCCGACATTTGGTTCGATCAGAACATGGCCTGCGAAACCAGTGCATCGTTTCAACGATTGCGGCACAAGTTCACCGCCGCCATCGCCAAAGCCAAAGGAGAAACCAATGCCTCCTGAGAACAGCATCACAATCGGCGCCTCGGAGTCGCCCGCGTTGTTCGGCCACGGCAGCCCGATGGCCTTGTACGTACGCAAGCTGAACGGCCCGCCGCAGCACGATGGCCCAACGCCCGAGTGGCTGGAATGGGGGCTCAGGAATCAGCCCGCGATCATTGAAAAATACCGGGACGAGCACCCATTGCTCCAGGTGCGCCCAAATCACGAGCAGACGTTTCATCCGACCTGTCGCTGTATGCACGCCACGCCGGACGGGCTGATCAACGGCCACGATCGCGGGCTTGGGGTCCTGGAGGTCAAGAATGTGGCCGCATGGTTCGCGTCCGATTGGGATGACGGCGTGCCTGAGCGATATGTGATCCAGGTACAGCATCAAATGGCCTGCACCGGCCACAGGTGGGGGGCCGTCGCCGTGCTGATCGGCGGGTCACAGTATCGAGAGGGCGAGATCGAACGAGACGAGCACCTGATCGCAGAGATTCAGAGCCGCTGCTGCACGATGGTCAAGCGTGTCGAGGCCAAGGACCCGCCGCCCGCGGACGCGAGTACCGACTGCGGCATGGCCTTGGCCCGGCTGTACCCGCTCGAATCGGAGGACGTGATCCAGCTTCCCGGCGAAGCGATAGACTTGACGGCTCGGCTGGACGAGCTGGCGGCGGCGAAGACGGCAGGCGAAGCCGAAACCGAGGGGCTCCGCAACAAGATTAAGGCCATGCTGGGCAACTCGATTGCCGGCATTTTGCCGGACGGCCGGGCCTGGCGCTGGAAAACCGTGGACCGCAAGGCGTACAGCGTGGACGCGGGCTCGTCCCGCCAACTGCGGCTGCTGAAAGGGCTAAAATGAGCGACACGAAACACACGCCGGACATTCTGCAAACTATCAATGCCGATCAGGCCGCTGCGCTTGACACCCTGTGTGCCTATCTCAGCGACAAAACGTGTAGCCAGTGCGGCAAGCCGTTTTCTGCTCGTGCCTGTGGCCCGACACACGCCGCCATCGCCATCGCCAAGGCCAAGGGGGCGGAGTAATGCAACTCGTTGCCCCGCTCATTTTGTGGTTTGGCGAGCGCGAGTGGCTGATTCAGCAGCGCGTGATTCAGGCCGATATCTTCTGGCCTTCCAAGCGCCTACTCGGTGTCCAATGCCAATTGAATCCTTTGCTGGGCTTCACTGACCGTTTTCTCTATTTGCGAGGTGAATCATAATGACCACCCAACTGAGCACCACACAACAGCGCATGGGCGAATTCCGCAAGGCGTTGGAGCTCACTTATGGTGAGCAGATCAAAGCGTCACTGCCCTCGCCGCGCGACTTCAATCGCTTCTGCCAAGCCATGTTGACCTGCGCCGGCGTCAATCCCAAGCTGCTGGACACGACGCTGGAGAGCCGGATTGCCTGCGCAATCCAATGCGCACACCTGGGCCTGTTTCCCGACACGGTGATCGGCTACGCATATTTGGTGCCGTTCTACAACAAGAGGAAGGGTGCGAGCGAATGCCACTTGATCCCCGGCTACAAAGGTCTAATGCAACTGGCCCGGCGCTCGGGCGAGATTAGCGTAATACAGGCACGCGCAGTCTACAGGGATGACGAGTTCAGGGTTGTGCTCGGCACGTCGGACCATCTGACCCACACGCCCGGCCCGAATTATGACGGCGACGCGAGCCTGATTACTCATGTCTACGCTATCGCGGCCTACACATCCGGCGGAATGCAGTTTGAAACAATGACCCGCGAGCGGGTTGAGACCTATCGAGCCCGAAGCCGGGCCGGCCAGTCCGGTCCGTGGGTGACAGATTGGCTGCCAATGGCCCTCAAGACCGTCATTAAGCGGCTGATCCCGTTTCTGCCGAGTGCGACGGCTGCCATTCATGCTGCCCAACTCGACGATATGGACGAGCGCGGCGTGCCACAAAACCTGCATGCGCATGGCGTTAATATCATTGACGCCGCAACCGAACCGCCCGACAATGGCGATCAGGCACCTGCGGATGGTGCCGATAACTGAAACGCCATTTGCGAGGATTCGACATGGCAGCACGAACGAGAGTGATCTTGAACGATGCACAACGGAAAGAGGTCAAGAGCATGTGGGCGAAGGGCAAGGGCATGTCCAAGAAGGACCTGGCGACGAAGTTCACTGTCAGCACGAGCACGATCGCCAACATTCTGGGGCCGGCTCCGGGCTCTATGAGCGGCAAGCGAAGGCGGGCAGCGGCGACTCCCGTAACCAAGCTGCACCCGATGATCACGCTCTTCGACGAACACGGGAGGCTCTTTGTCCCGGCCAACAGGGTCGCGACCTATCTGGTTTGACGGACATTGTGCGTCGGCCGGCGGCGTGGCAGCGTCGGGTAAGAGTGTTGGAGTAGCAGCCAGGTGTGAAAACTCCAGCAGTGTGGCCGCGAACCTGAGGAACAGAGAGGGCCACGAAACGGGGCAACCCGTGCTCTCGCAAGAACTGTCAAGCGAACGAGAGTGTTGGTGCCGGGTGGGGAATCCGGCCCGGCTGACGCGCATAAAACGAGCCGCAGTCCGTCACGTAGCTGCGGCCCGCCTATGGAAAACAAGCAACATGCACCCTAGCAACCTCATTGCTGCACGTCAAGGCCGAATCTCCGCGGGAGATCCCCGATGAGCGACACTAAACCGTGCCCTGAATGCAACGGGAAGATGATTCAATGGCCCACGGGCGTCGTGTTGTGCTGTTATCCTCCCAAAACGCCGTGGATATGGAAGTGCGGTTGCGGCCATACCGAAAAGGGTGGCAAGTGGGTAGGCCAAACGGACGAACAGAGCTTTCAGGACGAATGGAAGGCAAGGCAATGAGCGACACTGTTGGCCGGTTCGCCTGGCATTGCCACCACGATATGTTGCTCGAAATCCTGGTTGAGCCCCACGAAACACGTGTGGCACACATCACGGGCTGGAAGCGGGTGAGCGAGATTGCGACCCGCCTGCGGCTATTCGAGTTGGTTCAGGGTAAACTGCCGGATGAAGTAATTGCTGCTGGCAAGAACTACATCGCCGCGCGGGAGAACTGGGTCGTCATGCAGAAGAGAGGCAAGGCTGCGCTGGAGAGATACGTCGTTGCGCGGGAGAAGTGCGCCACCGCGATTGCCGGCCACGCCGACGAGATCAACGCCCTGCACGCTGCCGAGTGCCCGGACTGCCCGTGGAATGGTGTGACGATATTCCCTGAATGAATGACTCAAACGGCCGCAATGTGCGTAGATTTTACCTTGAAGTTTGCCAAAATGGCAGTCCGGGCGGCGGGTAGTTGGCGCTTGCACTTGGCGTGCGGTCCGACTACAATGCCTGCGTTCGGGAAACCGTACAGCCGCCCTGCGTCGCCTTTCTAGCCATTGGATCTCGCGGGGCGGTTTTTTGCGCTTGACGGGGGCAGCGGGCGCAGTAGGATATGTGAATGATTCAATGGCGTTCATCAAACCAATTCAACCCTACAGACAGCCAAATAGACTGGGGGCGACATGGCAGTGGCAACCGCAACCAATAAGAAGATGACCGAAGCCGACTACCGGGTGCGGCGCACACAGATCGACGAACAGGTCGAAGCCAAAGAAGAGCGCGTCAAGGCCTACGGCGATCAGGAGTTGGCAAAGTTGTTCTGGGCTTCCGGCTGGCTGCAAAAGGAGCTTGCGTCGCAGGAAGGCAAGTCAGAGCCGTGGGTGTGCTGTCGTCTGAGATTCGGATCGTTCCTAAACTGGCTCGAATCAGAGAAATTTACGGCGCGTAAATTTCAGCAAGTCGTATCCAAGAACCTGACTGAATTCCGCTTCCGCTCCTACTGGGAGCAGACCTCCGGTACCAAGGACACCGCCCGGTTTCGCAATGTGTGGAAGATGATGCAGGACGAAACGCAGTTGGTTCATCCCCGCGAAAAGACCCGCGACATCATCACCAAGAAATGCGACCCGCACGAGTGGTACGCCGGGCAAGAGATACAAGAATTGACTGGCCTGACCGAGAAACAGGTCGCGAACGCAACCCAGCGAATGTATGACCTCGGGCTTTGCGAAACGAAACAAACAGCGCACGGGCTTGCCTATCGCATTCGCAAAGGTGAAGGCCGCACCAAGATTGATACTGCCTGGCTCAAACAACTCCGCAAAGATGCGGACGCACTGATCCGCAGTATCATCAAAAGCGCTACGGGCGACGAGGCGCGCTACAGCGCGACCGGCGTGGCCATCGACGCCGGGAAACTGAAAGACCTTATGAACGAACTCAAGGAACGAATCACGCCCAGCTCTGCATAGGCCGTTGTTGGCCAAACGCATCCGGGCAACCTCTGCGTTTTTAGGAGTTTTGTTATGGAATTGGTGAAATCAGAAACAGTGGACCTCACCCCACGGTTGGCTCAGGAGTTTGCGTCAATGGCGCCCTCTCCAACCGAGCGGGAGTCGAGTGCCAAGAGGAAGAAGTTTCTGGAGAAGGAACACATGAGCGGACGGTTCAAGGCCGTCCACTGGGTCAAGGCCCAACTGAACGGGACAATATACCGCATGAATGGCCAGCACTCGGCGGGTATGTTGGTCGATCTCGACGGCACATTTCCGCAAGGAGCCAAGGCGCACATCGACACCTACAGCGTCGAGACGCCCAGCGAGTTGGCTCTGCTGTTCCGAACCTTCGACTCGCGAAACTCGGCGCGGTCGGCACTCGACGTGTCCGGCGCGTACCAAGGGCTGAGTGAAGTGGCCGATGTGGATCGTCGTCTCGCCAAAATGGCGCTAACTGGCATCGCATGGTTCAGCAAGACCATCGACAAGCAAGCCTTGCCAAGCGGGGACGATCTGTTTGATCTGTTTAGCAATGCAGATTACAAGGAGTTCATTGTCTTCTATGGGCAGGTGTGTTCGCCGCGAACCAAGACGCAAGAGCTGCAAACGGCTCCGGTGGTCGCCGCGATGTACGGGACGTTCCTCAGGAACGAGGAGCAGGCACGGGTCTTCTGGCCGGCTGTGGCCTTGAACAACGCAGCCGATGACAGCGACCCGGCCCAACTCCTCAGCACCCAACTGGTCGAGGTCCGCGAGAGCCTTGACGTTCGCTGGGGGCCGAAGACATACTACGCGAAATGTATCAAGGCGTGGAATGCTTTTCTGGGAGGCAAGCAGATCAACAGTCTCAAGGTCAACACCAAGAAGGAGCTGATCGGGATTCTGGCCTAAACCGCTCGCCGATGCGCCCTGCGGGGCGTATCCGCCAGGAGTTTAGACGTGAGCGAGACCTGCAAATTCCCCCAATGCCGCAGCCGAGAGATCGAGCTGATCTATCTCGGCAAGCCTTTATGCTTGAAGCATTGGCGAATGTTGTGCCGCAAGTACGATGAGCCGCAGGACATCAAGAAGGTGCTGAAGATCCAATGAGTGTCAGCCAATCCCGCCGCGAAGATTCGCAGATTTCTGCCAGCCGGCGGCGGGCACAACATGCGGTGTCCGGCTGGCGACGGCCGCCAAGGTCTAGTACGTCTGCCATGTGGGACTAGCCTAGTCCTATTTGTGAGTAAAAACGCCAGCACGGTATGTTCTTGACATGTTTTGTGGTGCCGTATAATAGCCCAATAACCCAATGGCTTTCCCAATACCCAATCCGAAACCTGTCCATAGGACACCCAATAACCAATACCCAATGGCCAATAAGCCCAATACCCAAGTCAGCAATCCGAGCCGCGACGGTAGCCGATTGGGTATTGGGTGTTCTGTCGAACACAAGAGAATTGGGTTGGAGTTCAGGTCAAACGGCTGGCCGCATATCACCAATGCCATGTTGCGCGATGACTTCGCGCTCGTCGGCCTGTATGATTACTACGTCAGCGCGGGGTTCATGCCTGATACTGAGGAGGGACTTCTAATCTTATTCGAGGCTGCCCAGAACGCCATTGAGCACGGCAAACGCAACAAGCCCGGCCTGTTTGTTGCACGGCTGTGTGATTGGCGAACCCACAGACTGCACAGGATCAAGCACGCGACCTGCGACCGCGCTCATGCACGGCTGAAGCGTGCGCGTGGCCATGATGCCGTTGCGCCACGGGCAAAGGAGGCGAGATGAGCGAGCCAGGCTGTACGGTCTGTACCCATCACATTAAGCCAATGAAGTTGTCCACTTGCAACAGTTGCAATCCTAGTGGTCGCTGTTCTTGTACGATCTGTGGGCTGCAAGCCGAGAACGCCGCCCTGCTCGCGGCGTGTGAGGATGCCGACATTTGGTTCGATCAGAACATGGCCTGCGAAACCAGTGCATCGTTTCAACGATTGCGGCACAAGTTCACCGCCGCAATCGCCAAGGCAAAGGAGGCCGAACGGTGAGCTACACTGATAACCGCAAACCGTGGACGTATCGAGGCTGGAACATCAGGCCCACGACGACAATCGGGTGGATGCGCGGACCCTATCAAGCCGATCGCCTTCTGCGGCAATGGGAAATCGCGCGACCCGGACGTGGAACACGCAAGTATTCTCGCACCAAAGCGGGTGCGAGGGCTTACATCGACAAGGCCTGCGAACGCTCGGCCTGTCCTGAGCGCAGCCGAAGGGAGGCGACATGACCGCGACCAAACTGAAAGGACGAACATGAAGTATTCAATCAAGCCAATCACAATTGCCCCGAAGGTGTGGCTGGGCGTGGATGGAGATGGCGAGTGGCGTCTTTTTTATGCGAGCCGCAAGCCAGAGGATGAGTGGCACGTGTCTTCGGGCCGGCAGTGCTTGCTGGACTTCGCAGCACTTGTTCTCCGAAACACAGAAGCGGTTGAACTTCTGATCATTTACCAACTGTATGGTTTGCTGCCCAGTATAGAGCAGTTCGACGACCGCGCCGTGCAGAAGCTCATCGACCGCGCGAACGAGCTGTGGACATTCGAGGTGGAGAAATGACCGCGACCAAGATGAGCGATGATGTTCGTGACAAGTTCGTGAGCCGCTTGCTCGCAATCCTGCGTGGCGAGGATTGCATGTGTTCTGAGGTGACGTGTGACTCGTGTATCGCACAGTTCATTGAATGCGAGGATTTCGAGCGTGCCGACATTGCTCTGTCGCGGATTGAGCAGGCGACAACGGTGGAGAAATGACCGCGACCAAGATGAAATCCTTGTGCCTGACCGGCCCGGAGGTCCGCACGCTGCTCAAGACCGGCAAGCTCGTGCAGTTTGTGGTGATGGAAGATGGGCCGACTGGCCCGTGCCGAGTTCAGTGGGATCAGGATGCGCTAGAGTTCTCGCATTGGGATACCGGATACGAAGAGGATGGCGTTACAGTTGCCTGCCCCTTCGCCCCCGGCGAGCGGCGCTGGGTGAGGGAGGCGTGGGCAATTGTGTGGACCAAGCATGAGCCGGACGAAGGTCAGACGATTTGGGATGTGCCGCACCGCATTGAATACAAGGCGGACAGCGACGCAAAATACCCCGGCAACTGGCCGGATGATTGCGGGGATGATGAGGAATGCCCACGCTGGCAATCTCCGATGCACATGCCCCGCCGCGCATCCCGCCTCACCGTCGAGGTCGTCGCTGTCGAGGCGATGCAGATTCAAGAGGCGAGCGAGACAGATGTCAGGCAAATGGGCCTAGCGATTTTACCGGAGACGGTCCACGATCGACCGGAACTGTGGGCGGTGTTGGGAGAGTCCTGGGACGCCGCCCACGCCAAGCCGGAAGAGAAGTGGGACGCGAACCCGTGGTGCTGGAAGGTGACGCATGACTGACAAGGTGGCGAAGCCAATTCCGCCGAAAACAGAAGATGAGCTGAAGCAACTTGTGCGCGATCTGGTAAGCGGGAGGGTGTTCGTCAACAGCATGATTCCCGAAGGCGAGACACGTGCTCTGGGCATGGTTTTCATGGTCCTCAGCCTGGGCGGGCTGGAAGGCATTGACACGTCCACGATTGGACAGATTTGCGAATATTACCACAAGGCCGGGCTAGGTAGCATCAACGGCTTCCCGATGTTCTATTCGGCGCAACTAATCAACGTCGAAGACTGGGCCAAGGTGATATCAATGGCTAATGCGATCGAGGCTGCGACGACGGCAGTCTTGAAAGGCAATGCCCAAGGCGTGCTGAAAGGGTGAGTGATGGACAAGGCTGGTTGTTGGTTAGCGGGCGTGGTCTGTGGCTTGTTGGCGTGCTTTGTGTTCTATGCTTTTGGGCTGCGGCCAGAAGCGAGAGGAATAGGCTATCGCAATGGGCAGATAGATGCGGCAAACGGCGTGATGAAGTACGAGCTACGCGAACAGGACGACGGGACGACAAGCTGGGAGCGGAAAGGCGATGATGCGAATGACTGAATTGTGGGCGTCAATCCCCGAGTGGTTGCAAGTGATGCTACTGTTGGCCGTCGTAGTGCCATTCGTTATGTTCGTCGTTTGCGAAGGGTTCTTTCGGTTTTTCGCTGGGAGGCGGTGATGCGAAATGAAACGTGCGAATGGAATGGTGCCAGTTGGGCAACGTGGAACGTACGGACAACTAATGTAACCCCGCCCCGTCTGCTGTCGTGCTGGCACTCCTGTGTGGAGGATGACTCCCACAAGAGGCTATTCCAGTTACGGCAGCGGCGGGGCGGATGATTCGAGGACAGTGAAATGAAAACGATAACAGTAACGGAGTTCAAAGGACACAAGGAGAAAATTACAATGATTCTATGCGACAAGTGCAAAGAGAAAAACGTAGAGACTCCAATCGAAACAACCGGCGTGCCGAATGTCGATGTTGCGAGTCGCCACAAAGCCACCCTGTTTGTGACTTTCATGGTTGCTGAGGGCGACATTTGCGAAGTAAGCGATTCTGAGATGTTTGCCAAAGAATTCGAGGGCGATTGGTGCCAGAGTTGTGTTTGCGAGAAGTTGCTGGAGCTGTTAAGCGCGACCAAGGGCGGATGATTCGAGCGGGCGCGGCCCGTGAAAGGTGATGGTGATGGCGAACAAAGACCTGAAACTCCGTCCACATCGTATTCGTGGGCGCGATGATGTGTGGTGGTACGAGGACCCCAAAGGTATTGATATCTGTTACAAGCGGAATCACTTTGTCGTTCCGTGGCGAGCGATACGCAGTGCGCTTGCCCGAAAAGACAGCCACACAACGAAGAAGGCCAAGTGAAATGATGCGTCGGCCGGCGGCGTGGCAGCGTCGGGTTCGGGCTTGACGGGAGCGGGCCTTGCCAACCCGTGCGGGGCTGTAATGGACATGCGTCTTTGATTGATCACATTGGCGTGAGGGTCCGTTCTTCGCCTTAACAAGGTACAGCGGGAAGCCCGGCCCGGCCGATGCGTTTTTTGAAAGGTAGATGACGATGAGCAGCAGCAAGCCGGAAGCGAAACATGAGCCACTAACGAATGCAGAGCTAGTTATTCTGGCCAATAGAGAATACGACGTTGAGCACATCGGCGAACGCGCCGTCGCCGAAATCCGCGAGCTAGGGAGCGAGAAGGCCGCCCTGCTCGCGGCGCTGGAGACGTACGGGGTACACTATGAAAGTTGCCCACACCTGATGCACAACGTCGTCCCGGCCGATGTGCCAGAAGGGACGCTTTGCACCTGTGGCCTCGACGCCGAGCTCGCGTCGGGCGGGAAAGCTGATAGCCATCAGCGATCAGCGGTCAGCGATCAGCCGGAAGGGGAGATAATAAATCCCCCGGACGTGGTGACGGCCGTATATCAGATATTGGCCCGTGTGGCTGGCGATTCAGAGGGGCCTTACGGGACCGACGAATTAGTGGTCGATCTGAACGCAATCTTAGCCGCCGTCGAACCGGCGGCTTCGGATGTGCAGGCGCAGTGCGAGAGTGAACCTGGGCCACCTTACGTTGACCCGTTCAAAGAGCCGTATGGAGCCGAACCGGCTAGGGATGAGATGCCCGAAGCCACTCAGCCGGAGGCCCCGGCGAAGGAGAAAACATGAGCACCACATTTGTTGCCAACACAACGCTGTTTGTAGAGCACTGTTCTCAATGCGGTCTAACCTTTGCAATGCCGGAGAGTCTCGAAAGGGAACTAAGGCAGAATCACAAGATTTTCTATTGTCCCGTGGGGCACGGTATGCATTACTCAGGCGAATCCGACCTAGAGCGAGAGTGCCGGCATCGTCAAGAGATACAGAATCGCTTGACGAACGAGCTGTCATACCACGACCAAACGCGTGCCCAACTTCGGGACACCGAGCGGAGTCGCAATGCCCACAAAGGCGCGGTTACCCGCATCAAGAACCGCGTTGCCAGCGGCGTGTGTCCATGCTGCAAGCGAACGTTCAAGCAGCTCGCCGCGCACATGAAGACGAAGCATCCGACATGGAACAAGAGCGAGGCCCTCGCGTGACCCGCAGATTTGTCTACGCATGGACTGGCCCGTGGCCGCAATGGATGCGGATCATTCGCGCCCCATGGTTCTTCGTTCAGCAAACGCTCTACTGGCACCGGCACGGCGGGCGGTGGCTAGCGTCGGCCGCGCTGGCGTGGGCAATGGTTGTTGCACAGTGCGACGACTCGGACATTCGGCAAGATAAGAGGCGAAACGCGTGACCCGCCTGGAGACGACAGCCGGAGGCCGCCGAGTTGTGATCCTGAGCCAATGTCCGCGAAATGAAAGGAACGCCTATGGCCAAGTGATCCTTCGGGCTGCCGGTTCCCACAACATTTTGACCCGGCAGCCCCATTTTCACGATATAATACAGCATGGCCCGCAATAAGTTCAGCCTGCCTGAACTCCTAGATTACCTCGTTTCGTACATCCACGCCCACGGATCGCCCACGGGCATGAAGCAGGCCGCCGCAGCCCATTTTGACTGTGATCGCCGGACGATAACTCGAGCGCTGGATGAGCTTCGCCGCCAGAAGCGGCTCGGCCGCGACGCATACCGCAAATGGCGCAACTCCACCGACGCTGCAGATTGATGTCCCATTTCAGGCCCCCAGCACCCCCTTATAAGGTAGGGAGCGTGCTTTGGCCACATCCGACGAGCTACCACAATTAGATGAAGCAACGCGGAGGGCCATTGCTCGGCTGCCCCGCGATCTCCGCGAGGACGGCCGGCAGGAGGCATATTTAGCGATCCTTGATGGCCGCAGCCCTTCGGCAGCGGTGCGCGAGTTTCGCCGCCGAGAGCAATTCCGCCAAGACCGCGAAGAGGTTGGGCTGCCCCGGGACCCGGCGTCCGACAACTCGCTTCCACCATCACCATCGAATCGCCGCGTGTCAGATTGGAGATCGGATGCGCGGTCTTGTTAGCGGCGATCATCCCGCTGCGCGGCCTAGAGATCCATCCAACCGCGTGGCTTTGCCGCGGTCAATTCGCGGATCGCCGGTTGCGGCGGGGTGCAATGCCTCGTCGCCCCGGCGGGGCCTTACGATATTTCGTGCCGATCGGCGGCGTGGCGGGTAGCGGGAATAGGCCGGTACCAGGCCGAATACCGACGGATGCCACGGCAGGGACGCCTGAAATGGGAACGGTAGTTGGGTTCGACTCCCACACCATTCGTGCCGGTGATGCAAACCCGGCCCGATTTGTACGGATTGACGCCGGCGGGGCCTTAATCCTCTGCCATGTCTAACTTTTGTGGTGGCTTCGGGCTTGGCGGTGTTGGCTCGTCATCGTCTGCGTCCACGGGCGGGGCGGGCTTGAATCCGAAGCCCTTGAGTGGCTCTTCCACGATGTTGATTTTGCCAAGGTCCATCGTGACATTGTATCACAGTGTCGCTTATTCATCAAAGCGACATCATGGATGCGCAGCTACGATTCGTCTCCCGATCCATTCGGCGACTTGCGGGACGACGGCGTTGGCGAGCCCTCTAAGTCGGTCCACCCTTCGGGGAACCCCATGAGCCACTCGATCCACGTCGGGTTCAGTTGACCACCAAGGGTCTCTGATAATCCCATTGCTCCCCGTCGCGGCGAAACATTTCCGCCCTTGATCGCGTCGGTGCTGGTTGGAGTCGGGAACCTCGCTACCGCAGTCGCCAGATCGTCGCTGCCCGTGCCCGGACGGCTGGCCCTGGCAAAGTCCGGTCCGCTGGGGCTGCTCTTGGGAATGGGCCATCGTTTGGGAATAATCCCCGCCTCGCGAAATTTTCGTATGGTATCGTGATTCGTTGTTTGTTCGTTGTAGACTTCGCCCATTGACGCTGTTGCGGTGGGCAAGAATGAAAACCCGATATCGGATATGCGGGGCACCAACGGCTGCTGCCGGAATACAATCCCATTCCGCATCGTACCCGCCATCGGCCAAGTTTCCGAGAACTCGATCCATCCCCCGAACAAGCAAAGCTGCGACGTTTTCCACGAGCACGTATCGGGGTCGTAGCTCGCAAATGATTCTGTAGAACTCAGACCACAACCCGCTTCGCTGGCCTTCGATTCCTGCCCGCTTGCCGGCGCTGCTGATGTCTTGACAGGGGAAGCCCCCACAAATGAGATCAACGGATTCCAGATTGCGGATACCGACTGTTCTAACATCTTCGTATCGCTCCACGGTTGGCCAGTGTTTCGCTAGGACCTGACAGCAGTAATCATCAATTTCGACCTGCCATCGACACGCCATGCCGGCTCGCTCAAGGCCAAGATCGAGCCCGCCGATGCCAGCGAATAGGCTACCAAATGTGATGGGCTGTGGCATGGTGACCATTGTACCAAGAATGTCGCTTTTCATCCAAAGCGCTACTCTAACGAGATACGCTCTTCGTGCTTGAATATGTGCCCGAAGCGGCAGACAGAACAATGGCACGTATAGTGTGCCGTGAACAGTCCTGCCCGGCTCAGAAAAAACTCATAGTCTTCGCGCAGGCTTTCCTCTTGGTTGTCGGCCGTTGGTTCTGCGCCTAGGGCTTTTCGCTTTTCGTCGAACTCTGCGACAGGAATCTTCCCATAGGTATCGGCAACCTCCCGTTTGGCGGCTTCATGTTTGGCCTGAGCCGCCAGAAGGCATTTGGGGCATACTGACCAATTGTCGGCGGACATTCGATCTTCCTTTCAATGGTGTCGCTTTCAGCCAAAGCGCTGCTGCTTATCGGCCCATGCTTTGTGTGTCCGCGTGTAGGCGAGTCGGCGGGCCTTTCGCTGTGAACTCGCATTACCATAGAACACCGCACGCCCGTCTTGCTGAACCACATACGCCACCCATTCGCCGCGCTTGATATGGATCAAGATTGGAGCGCTGCACCACCCGTGGCCATGACGCCGACCATCGTACGGCCCGCCAACAAAGACGTACTTCTCCCGCTGGCCTCGCGCGGACAGCTCTTTCGATACTTCGGCCTTGTGGTCAGCAATCCATGATGAAACTAGGCCGGGCTTAATAGACTCCGGCTGCTGCATGATTAGTTCGCCGTCCCAATCCAGTCCGAGCTTGAAGCCGAGAGCTTCGAGGACGTCAATAACGAACATCGTTTCTCCTTAGAGTGTCGCTTTGTGCAAAGCGCTACTCTGCTCCAGCGGGCGGCTTCTCTTCGGCCTTGGCTCTCGCCAGTGCCATATCGTGCTCAAACAGGTCCTCTTCGTTCATCTCGTACAGTGACGGCTTACAGTCCACGCCCCACGTTCGATCACAGATGCGACAGAACGACTCCGTTCCTTCGTCTACGCTGTCTCTGAGTATCCACACGCTCCGGTGGTTCAGTTCGCAGTGACGCACACGGCTGCGCTCCGCCGCGATACGCCGTTCTTGTGCATCCGGCTTTGTGGTTTTTGGCATTGAGTCTCCTTTCGGAGTGTCGCTTTCATCCAAAAGCGCTATTCGGGTTTGTTGGCCTCGTCGATGTAGGCCCTGACCCCGGCTTTAGTGCGGGAGCTTATGGATGGCCGGCACACCAAGCGGAATTGCCATTGCAAGAAGCGTCTGTGGCCATCCCGAATCACGATTGGTGTTATCAGGTTGCCCCGGTATTCCCACGATTTGCGATTGTCGCATTGCTGTGCGTTGCTCATTGCAGGGCCTCCTATTCTGCCCAATCCTACCACAGGGTGTCGCTTTTGCAAGAAAGCGACATTCAAAACGACGGGCTGCAGGCTTTTACTGCGGCACGCCGCAAGGCGCAAAGGCAGGACACCCGTTCGTGTCCATCGCCGCTTGCATCCAGCAGATTGTCTATAGCCGCTCCGCTGGCATCCAATGACACTATACCACATTCGCAACGAGCGACAAGCAATAATAGTGTGATGGCAACTGCCATTGTGGCAGACAAGAACGAAACACGCTCCGAGCGGAGCTTCGGCGAATAGCCGGCCCTCTGCGTTGACGAGCGAATAGGGCGATTGGCGCAAACCTCAGGCGCGACGTACACCCGCCCGGCCGGTGCATCGGCGAAATGATGGGGTTCGCATATTGAGCCCCGGGGGTGACTTGGCCGGGAGAGACCGGCCTCCATTTGATATGCAGCTAAATACGGACACAACTGCATGCGACCCTGGATCAGCAAGAGCGTTCTTGCACAGGCCAGACGCGCAGGAACTGCTGACTCGACATTCCGCCAAATGCTGCTCGCACGGGGCCATCAGCACAACCTACGCTCCCTGTAATTGCGGGGCCTAAGAGAGGGCACGGGCGCTGCTTGCCATTTTGACATGAGCCACACCAACGGATGCGAATGCCTAACTTGCAGATTGCAGGCGTTTCTCATGCGCCCGGGAATCAGACGAATGCTCACCGAACACAGTCTATTGTGTTGCTCCTATGAGGAAGCCCCAGCGGCTGAGCACTCATCGGCCCGATTGTGCGATTGCGGCGCATCCCAACGGGCCGCAGACCTAGAAGCCCTGTTCGTATGATGTTCCAACTCCTGCTCAAACCAGTGCCCGCCGGCCGCGACGGCGACGGCCGCGATCCCATTTACCGCTTGCGCGGGGCGCTCAAGGTGGCGTTGCGACGGTTCGGTTTGCGGTGCATAAGCTGTGAAACACTCGAAATTTCCGCCCCAGGTCTACACGAAAGACGAGCTCAATCGCATTCTGATGGCCTGCGGCGGTCACCCAAACGGGCTGCGAAATCGGGCGATCATAATGATGGGCTACCGCTGTGGGTTGCGATGCGCAGAGGCGCTGGCGCTCCACCGATCGGACATCGCTCTGGACCAAGGCCACGTGCTGATTCAGAGGGGCAAGGGCGGGAAGTCGCGGCGAATCGGGCTGCCGGATGACGCTGCGGCTGCCGTTCGTTCCACGTGGAACGCGGAGCCCATGCGGGGCGAGTGGGCGTTCCCCACCTCGAGCGCAGGAAAGCTGTGTACCTCATACGTTCGAACCCTGTTGCCGCGGCTGGCCCGGCGGGCGAACATCGCTAAGCGCCTGCACTTCCACGGCTTACGCCACACCTTCGCCTGGGAGCTGTCACAAGAGGGGGTGCCGATGCCGATCATTCAACGGGCCTTGGGCCACAGCAGCTTGAACACCACGGCGGTCTATTTAGACCATCTGGCCCCCCATGATGTGATCAACGCGACGCGGAACCGCGCATAAAACGACCGCCGACACATCCGTGTCCCGGCGGCCGGGTCCATGATCAACCGCGAGCATACATCCCTATGCCATCCTGTCAAGCAACAAATGCTGCAACAAAATACCGAATTTGTTGCAAGGTCGCAGGTCAAACCAAGCAGAAACCAGCGAGAAACCAATGGCCGAGCTTCCCGCCAGCCACTCCAAGGCGCTGAACAAGGGCCGCACCAAGAAGCTCCAGCGCCGCCTCACGTCGATCGACGCACAGCTCCGCACCCGCCGGGCAGCGATCAGCGAACAGCAGACGATCATCCATGGCCTGCTCAAGACGCGGGAACGCCTGGACAAGCAACTGTACGAGGTGGCCAAGCGAGGTGGCCAAGCGAAAGGATGAATATGTCCGCAACTCGACTGGATTTCAGCTTCAACATCGGTCAACAACTTCTGATTAACGCAAATGGCAGGGGGGGCAAGGTGGGCAAGGTAATCGGGCTCTATATGAATCGTGACGGTATCCACTTCGCTGAAGTCGAGTACTTCACGGATCAGAATGATCGTCGCGAGCAAATGTTCCGGGAAGAGGATGTGAGACCCATTGGCTGACACCGCCACACTCAACAACTGGATCACGTTTCTCGGCCTGTTGGCCTACCCCGCCGCAGTGATGGGGGGTTGTCTCGTTGGATGATTGACTGAAAGGATGAAAATGGCACACGTGCGCGTTGAATTCAAGTTCCCCCTCCTCAGCCAAGTGAAGATCAAGGCTACGGGCGCCGTGGGCAAGGTGATTGGCCTTTTCATTGATCGGGACTCGATCACCTTCGCACTCGTCGAGTGGTTCGACAAGACCGCGCAACAGCATCGGACATACTTCCGCGAAGAGGACCTCGAATCCGTTGGCTGACCCCACCGCCAATCTCGGCGAACTCGCGATCACGGGCGGCCCCGGGCGTCCGAAGGGCTCCAAGAACAAGGCCACGCGATACCGCGCCTTGATCGACGAGGCCATGAGCCAGGATGACGAGCGGGCGATCTGGCAGGCCCTGATTGGGTTGGCCAAGGGCTGTTCCGAAGTGCCCGCCGACGTGATTGCGGCCCGCCTCATTATGGAGTATCGTTACGGCAAGCCGCGACAGGTCATCGAGGCCGACGTGAATATCGGCCTGCAAGAGCTTGTGTTTACGGTCGTTCCGATGTCTAATGAGAGCGAGACGAACGATGGCGATCCTGACCCATGAAAGCTTTGGCCGCAAACAGGGGCGGACAGCGAGGTTGCGAGCGCGGCAAGCGGAATTGGCCGTGGCCCAGGCACTCAAGCCTGAAGCGAGCGACAGGCCCTGCGGGTGCTCGCCGGGCACCGTGTGCACTAAGTGTTTTGGCAAGCCGGCGCCCGCAAAGCCCAGGCCGATCGCCCGCGAGCACCCCGAATGGGCCTATGCCGCCGATTGCGCCTGCTCGGTATGCAATGAGTTTTGGACCGCATTCAAAGAGAACCACGACGGAGCCGATCCGCCGCCCAAGGTGCCAGCCAAGGTTGAATGCCTCGTGTGCGGGGCTGGCCTGGCAGCTCCACCCGGCGAACCTCTTGAGCACAATCTGTGTGCCGTTCATGCTTCGGCTACGCCTGACCCAATCGTCAACGAAGCCAAGGCTGCTACGCAGACCATCGAACAAATCACCGAGCGGGTCGTGACGACGTTTCGAGAGCACAACGAGTGGTATCCTACGGGCCAACGCTACGACACAACATGCGCGTGCGATTTCTGCCTAGCCGTGCGCAACGATCCAATGTTCCCCGGCGAACCGCATGGCGCGTTCGCGCCTGTCGGTGTTGGTTCCGTAGTCCCAGCAACGCAAAAGCAGCCCGACGCCGACGCCTTCATCCGCAAGCAACTGAACGCCAACCTGCGCGGGGTGTTCACATGAGCGACGAATGGCGATTGGCACTGAACGTGTACGCCATCGTGATATCGGCGGTGGCGATCATTCTCGCATTGCGGCGGTCCAGAAAATGACCGAACTCGCCTCCATCAACGCCAAGATCGACCGGCTGAACCGCAAGCTCAAGGCGGACCCAATAGCATTCACCCTCAAGCTTCCGGCAACCAAGGCAAACATAAACCAATTGGGCTGGCAACTAGATTGTACAGCTCGCCAGAACGGGACCATCTATGAAGGCTCGATTGCGTTTCGGTTTGATCGTCTTGGTGACTGTCTCGTGCTGTGGGATGAGGCAGAAGCCCTATTTGGCGACGAACACGCCGAGCATGTGCCATCGGATATCAAACTCTTCGCCCGCAAGATACAGCTCGCCATACTGGAGCGGCTGACGGGATGAAAGACAACGACGGCTATATCGCGCTTCTGCTGGTAGCTATTGTGGTTGTCTGCATCTGCGCGATAGCACACATCGCCGACACTACTGCACACGGGCTTTGATCGATGGCGATAGCACGAATCGGCCACAACCCATTTCTGAGGTTGCATCCAACATCTTTAGTGAATGGTGCCGCATTGGGCATTTGCCCAAGCTCTTCATTTCTCGGCTTGTGGTTGGCGATCCAGATTGCATCCGAGCGTGGCAACTGATTGACGCTCACCACGGGATCAAGTGGACGCCACCGCCCCATCTATGCAAGGCATCACCGCCGTCGCCTGACCCGGTTTTCGCCTGAAAGGAACAATCATGGCATTCCTCGCGGATGGGCTGTCGAGCCCCTTATTTCAAGAATGGTCTAAAACCTGCGATCTGCCGAAAGAGTGTCGCCGCATGGCAATAGACGTGGCAGTCGATGATGTTGTCATCGTGTACTACGAATGCTTTGGTGACGAAGAAACGCTCGCCAAAATGCCATCCCTCAAGGGCGCCAAGGTTGTTCACGTCGCAAGCCTGCGCCCGAACTGGCTGGGCCGGGCCTTGCGTTGGTTCGGCCAAAAGCCCAGTTGAACCAAGTCTAAATTTACACCAAGGACTCATTATGTCATTGTGCCGACCGGGCTGTTGCCAGTCCGCCAGGAAGACGGGAGCTGCGTGGATCGACCGCACGCTTGCTAATCTGTGTGTTTCCGAGCGACTGCGCCGTAAGCTGATCGACCAAGCAAGCCTGTTTCTGCTGAATGGTTTCTCCGCCGCCGACTTGAATGTGCGAGTGAGCTGTGGTGGGCGGGCAGAAGTAGTGGGCCTCGTTGGTGTGGCGCTCCGCATCGTGCCGCTGAGCATTCTGAGCGGCGGGGAATAGCCCGCAACCGGATTCAAAGAATTCGGATTTTATCCTCGCAGCGCGCTATTCCAACATCAGCCCCAATTACAAAGCACTTAAATCCATGTTCGGTGAGCCTCCCCAGAATAACCGGGCCTAGCCCATTCAGCCGGACCTCTAAAATTAGGCCGTCACGGCTGTCACGGGGTTGGCGCAAATTCGCCTCTATGGTATTGTCTGTGGGCGATTCTTGCTCTCCCTTGACTTTCCATTTAGTCATAGCCTTATCCTTTCAATAATGCGTCGGCCGGGCCGGATTCCAGCGACATCCACTGCGGGCCTTTGCCGCTGCCAACTAAACCGCGAAAGTCGTACCGGCCGAGAGGTTTGATGTCTCGCCGCAGGCCCAATCGTGGTCGGGCGTTTGCCCTGCGGCGCGCGGTTCACTCACGCCACGACGCCGGCCGACGCGTCAATAGCATATCATGTCCACCCCACTGAGTCTACAGCATATTCTCGTGACCGGCGGCAGCGGATTTCTAGGCACGGCTGTGCTGCAAAAGCTCGATGCCGCAGGGTGTCGCCATGTGTGGTCGCCGAGTAGCGGCACGCTGAACCTGCTTGATGAGGACCTCTGTAGGAAGTGTGTTGTTGAGTTCGCGCCCGATACCATAATCCACTGCGCGGCGATATGCGGCGGCATTGGAGCCAACCAAGGCACAGAGGCCGAGTTTTGTCAGGGCAACCTGCGAATGGGGCTGAACGTGCTGCATGGTGCCCATGTGGCTCATGCCCGGCTCATCAACATCGGCTCCGTATGCGCCTATCCCCTTGATTGCCCACAGCCCATGCGCGAAGACGACCTGTGGGCAGGCTGGCCCGAGCCTACGAATGCCTATTACGGCATTGCCAAGCGCACTATCATGGCGGCGGCCGACGCCTACAACAAACAGTACGGCCTCGAGCGCTTGAATCTGGTGCTTACGAACCTCTACGGGCCGGGCGACAACTTCGACCTGAAGACCTCCCACGTTATCCCGGCCCTGATGCGCAGGATGGCAGAATGCGGGCCGTGCGATACGGTTGACTTGTGGGGCGACGGCACGCCGACCCGCGATTTGTTGTATGTCCAGGATGCCGCCGAAGCCATCGTTGTGGCTGCCGTCTCGCCAAGCGCGGGCGGCACGATCAACATTGCGTCAGGGCAGAGCCATAGCATTGCCAAGCTCGCTCGCATGGTCGCTGATGTTGTTGGGTTTCACGGTCAAGTAGAATGGGACAGGGCAAAGCCGAACGGTCAGCCAGCGCGGCTATTGGATATTTCGCGTGGCGCACGCTCGCTCGGCTGGAAAGCAACGACTAGCATCCAAGACGGCCTTCGGCGAACGTATGAATGGTACAAGGCGTCAACCGAGCTCTGTGGCATGAGGCTTTGTGGTACACCAGTAGAAGAGGGCGGCAAACAGCGCCATGGCCGTTAAGCCGAATATGCTAATCATCGCGTCTCGGAACCCCTTTTCTCGCAACGCCGATGCCGACGGCAGCCCCGGCCCGTACCGGTGCGGCTGGTCCAGTGAGCCGCATCTAAACCACCGCCTGCCCCGCGCATAAACACAAGGCCAGAATCGCCGGTGATTGTCATAGTGAATGAACGCCACGGCGAACGGGATTGAGATGTAGAGCGGGATGTCCATTACACGCAACCTTCGAGTTTCAACATGATGCAGACCCAGATAAACACTCCAAACACGGCTGCGCAATTCCATAGTCCGTGCAACAGCTGAGACCACCACGAACGTGTCGGCTTCAGGAACGGGCGGAGCTTGGGCTTGGGCAATGCGCCAATGGAATAGGACGGAAGGTCGAGCAGTATGTGCAAAGGCGTGAGGCTGGATGGATCAACCTCCGGCTTGACCCTTAAATCCTTGATCTTGATCTCCGGCTCGTCCGGCGCCTCGGCTTCGGCGACCACTTTGGCAATGACCACGCGCATCTCTTTGAGCCTCCCTGAATTTGGGTGGCGTGAAAGCCGCAAGCGGTCCTCGCGAGCAGGACCTACGGCATCACCAAAAGAGGCAAAGAGCCATTTGGAGTCAGGGCAAATGTTCACAACGACATACTCAGCGGAAGTGGACATATCGACCTCCTGCGTCTTCGTGACAACGAACTTCCCGCGGCACGCGGCGCACAGTGAAAGAGGCCCGCAGCTATCGCAGCCGCGTATGTGCGTTCGGCGTTTGCACTTGCTTGCACACAAGCCACCCCTGAGCAACAAGCCGCACGTCGAACAGTACAGTTTATTTGTATCAGCCTCCGCGAGAAGCATCCAAGGAAGCATGTCGCCTTTACCGTCGCCGCGCACAACGTCTTCCGGCACGTAAGGGGCACGGCTGACCGGATCGTATAGGACGAGCTTCGCGTGACAGATCGGGCATAAATGGTCTGCATAGCAAGACTCGCAACCCGGAACATGCAGCGTGTACCCGCGGCACAGGCAACCATTGGGGCACGCGCCATCAGCAAGTCTTCGGCCGCAAATGCCACAGTACACGCTATCAGCCTCCGACCAAGCAACACGCGGCGGCGCAAGCGAAACCCCAAGCAACGGCCAAGATGCTCAGTTCAACCAGAAATCGCACCGTCCGCACGCGGCGCCATCGCCACGATCCGAAGGCGAAACCTACAACGAATCCGGGCAAATAGTCAATCCACATATCAGCCTCCCGGGCAAACCGCGCTATCACGAGAAGGCGCATCGGGGCGTGACGTATTGACGCCTTTCCACCTTTGCAGGAATGCCGTGCGCTTGATGGCGCATTGCGGATCGGGGTCCATAACCCGCGTGCCTTCCGGAGCGCAACCCGGCGGGAAGAGGTGTATTGCATGGCATCGCTTTGCAGCGTCGCTGGTCATCTTGTCATCGTGGTTGCGGGCACATAGAACATGCGCGATCGCCTCTTCGTCGGTGACCGCGCCACCTAGGTTGCTCATGTGCAGTACTCCCGGCAGATTGCCGTATGGAATGTCGTCAATCGTCTCATGTCGCACAACTTTGATCGCATGATTCATGGTTCACCTCGATTTTAGTACCAGCCATAGCAAGAAAACGCACAGGCAAAAGAGTGCGCCAATCGCGATTGCGGCCTGTGTCCAAGAGTGTACTTCAATCATAGCCTCCTCAGCACTTCGATAAAGATCGCCAGGAAAATCGCCACTACTGCGTAGACCGAAACGACAATCACCATTCCAATCCTCGCACAGCGGGAACGGTTGCGGATAATCACCGATGAGTTGTAGCGGATCATTGCGTTCCTCTCAGCGCATAGACGATTGCCATAATGGCTACGCTATTGACGATTGTCCAGCTCGCAATCAAGCAAATACAGAGGACCAACCAGCCCTGATTCCTATTATCCATTGCCCCACCCTACCCTAGCCCATGTCGGCCCGCAAGAGAAAATGACCACCGCAAGCCTCGATAGCAGCACAATCCTGGAATGCCGCAAGCAGTTTTGCAACTACTGCCGAGAGGGCCACGCCCTTATCCCCGGTACATACCGGCATCGGTTCAGAGCGAGAGTCTTCGGCATTCCGCAAACGGTTGAGCCTGGGTGCCATGCATGGCAGTTGGTGAAGCTGGAACATCCCAAGAGTCGACGTGACCCGCCGCCGAACTTTCAAACCGTCATTGGGCACGCATGACCACCGCCCTCATCACAGGCATCACCGGCCAGGACGGCTCATATCTTGCCGAGCTGTTGCTCGGCAAAGGCTACACGGTCCACGGCATCATCCGCCGCAGTAGCTCGATTAACACCGAACGAATTGACCACCTGTACGAAGAGCCGCATTCCGAGAGCCGAAACCTCTACCTGCACTATGGTGACCTGGCCGACGCTGCAAATATCGCCCGGCTCGTGGCCGAAATCCGGCCCGATGAAGTGTACAACCTAGGCGCGCAGTCACACGTCCGCGTCTCGTTTGACATCCCCGAATATACCGCCGACGTAATAGCATTGGGCACCCTACGGCTGCTCGAAGCTGTCAAGACGCACGCTCCAGCGGCACGGTTCTATCAGGCATCAAGCAGCGAGCTATTCGGTGCATCACCCCCGCCGCAGAATGAACAAACGCCGTTCCACCCGCGAAGTCCGTATGCGATTGCCAAGCTGCACGCGTACTGGACAACGATCAACTACCGCGAAGCATATGGGATGCACTGCTCGAACGGCATCCTGTTTAACCATGAATCGCCCCGGCGTGGCGAGACGTTCGTCACACAGAAGATCGCCAAGGCCGCAGTACGCATATCCCGCGGCCTACAGCAACATGTCTATCTCGGCAACCTTGACGCGCAACGAGATTGGGGCTATGCTGGCGATTACGTTGAAGCCATGTGGCTCATGTGCCAGCAGGACGAGCCAGACGATTACGTGATCGCCACGGGCGAGATGCACAGCGTACGAGAGTTTGCCGAGCGAGCCTTCGGCTGTGTTGGCCTGGATTGGCGAAAGCATGTGCGGATAGATGAGCGATACATGCGGCCCGCCGAAGTCGATGCGCTGTGTGGCGACGCCAGCAAGGCGCGCGAGCGGCTGGGCTGGAAGCCCCACGTTGCTTTTGACGAACTGGTCAAGATGATGGTGGGCGCAGGAAGCAGATGGGATGGTGCGACATGACACAGGCTGCATACGACCGGATCGTTGACGCCATCCAAAATAAGCCTTTGCGTAAGGCCGCACGGGCGTGCAAAGAAACGCATGATCGGCTTGCCGATCATCAAAAAACCTTTGCTCCACCCGACTACACAGATGGCGTTGACGCGCTTTGGGACGAGCTTAGGCCCCACATCCTCAAGCTGATCGCATTCGCTGAGGCGCGGGAGGCAGATGGCATGCAAGCCCAATGAGCACAGATTATCAATTCACTTGCGATGACTGCAAAGAATCTGGGGGATTCTTTTCTGAGCAGGCGTGGGGCTGGGGCAACTGCGACATCTTTACGAACTTCAAGTTCCTGGTCGCCCATGTCCACTGTGCCGGCTATCGGGTGATATCCGAGCATGAAGAGATTTACGGGGATGGGCCAAGGGAAGAGAAGTTCCACAGGCGGCTATGCACAGATCAGCACCTGCGCGAAGACGTTTGGCCGCGCGCAAACGAATGGGAGTGGGCCAGAGTGGGTGATTCTGCGAAGTGTCATGATGAGTGGCTTAAACATGAAGGCTTAGACGCGCCTAAACCCAAGGCGCCCGAGGCAATAGTGGCGGCAGCCAAATAGGGCGGGCAGGCAGTGGCACGCAAGCCCAAGCGATTCAGCCTTAGCGGGCCAAGCCCCCAACGCGACACCCGGCCAAGCTCAGCGAAGCGCGGATACGGCGGACGCTGGCAACGATATCGAAGATGGTATCTGAAGCGTAACCCAATTTGCGTGCATTGCAAGAAGGCAGCCGCCACAGACGTTGACCATATCAAGCGCGTTGCCGGCCCAAGCGATCCGCTGTTCTGGAAGCCGAGCAACCATCAAGCGCTGTGCCATTCGTGCCACAGTCGGAAGACGGGACGCGAAACTGGGGGGAGGATGCATTGAGAATGAGCAATGTCGCTTTTACCTAAAAGCGCTACTCCATGCGGCACGTAATGAACGCCCCCTTGACAGCGCCCTTGGCAATTTCAGGCAGCGGGCTTTCGTCGCCCATCAATATCCAATAGGATTCCTGCATGGATGCAATCTCGGCCCGCAGCTTGGCCTTGTCGGCTTGTAGCCCACAGATCGTACAAGTACAGCAGCCACTAGGATTGCAGGTGTTGCAAGTAGATAACTTCATTGGCTTAATGTGATGGGTACAGACGGTGCAGCCGGGCTCATCTGTCGCTGGCTCGCTCATGTCATCATCCTACCACAGAGTGTCGCCTTTGCAAGGCGCTACTCCGGTTTGGCCTTGGCGAGGGCGGCGTGCGTCTTGTTGTGCCAATCCCCAAACAGGAATTCTAGTTCATCGCTGCCCTCGACAGCCCCAACAGTTCCGGCCTCCTGATGTTTCTTGAGTGCATTTGAATACCGCCCGCCCGCCTCGCACGCCGCGAGCAGGTCTTTGAATGCGTCGCAACGAGGACACAGGTTTTCGTCCAACGAAACGCCCTCTGGCACCACAAAGTCTATGTTGCACTGGTAGCACGCGATCTTCATTGCGTGGCCTCCTGTTGTTGTTCCCATTCAGCCTGAAAGCGCTGCTCTTCTGTCTGTCCTGTTCTAGCCCCGCCCTTTTCGCTGTGGCCGCATCCGCACCGCCAGTTCCAGGGATATTTCGCTGGCTCGGTAAGGATGACGGCGCCGGTATCCCACTGGATCATCTTTGCTGAGCATTTGGGGCATTGCTTGTTGTCGGGCATTGGGTTCTCCTGTTCATAAAAGCCACCACTCATCATACCACATGTCCAAGAAATGGCAAACCCGCGACGGACAGATCACGCTGTACTGCGGGGATTGTCTCGACATCCTGCCCACGCTGGAGGATGGCTCGGCAGACTTCATCTTCACAGACCCGCCCTACGGGCACAACAACAACAACGGAGACCTGATCGCCAACCGGGAGGCAGCGCTCGGGCGGGGCAAGCCCGGCAAGCCGCGTCCGATCTCCAACGATGGCCACGAGGCTGCGAGCAAGCTGTTCAAGTTTCTTGTCCATGAATCTGATCGCCTGTTGAACCGTGGAGGCTGCTGCTGCTGCTGCTGCGGCGGCGGCGGCGGCCCCGACCCGCAATTTGCACGCTGGGCTTTGTGGAT
>LAZR01000219.1_pt1 | contig 58279 bp, 50 predicted proteins | sample 329461 | NCBI WGS metagenome assembly LAZR01 (sample SAMN03002196, study PRJNA259156) | marine sediment metagenome | biome: sea floor; feature: Hydrothermal impacted sediments; material: marine sediment; isolation source: Loki non-amplified sample from Loki's castle hydrothermal vent sediment ... | reverse complement strand
CTGTTTCATGCGGTGGTCTCGAAAATGGCGCTGACGCATTTTACCTTTTCAGGAAGTCTTTTTCAGACCTTCCCTAGCGCCCATCGACGGGAATACATGCAACTCCAGAGCACCCAACACTCGTTTCTGGTGACTCTGCCCCCAACGGTATTTCCGGGCCTCAAACCAATCCAGCGCAAGATTTTTGAAATTAGAGTCCGCAATGTTCTGTAGTGCTGCTTTGGCCTGTTTTTTCTGAACAATTGGATCCTTTCCATCGGATATGTTTTTCCGGTGTCTGTCAGCGAGCTCACGCGCCCTGAGGCCACTTACACTAGGGTAGATGCCCAAGCCTAACCAACTCCACTTTCCGTCGGAACGCTTATAGCGGAGTTCCCACGCTTTTTTACCATCAGGCTTGACCTTAAAATACAGACCCTGGCCGTCCTGCTCACGATATACACCAGCTTCCGGCTCCAAATTATTAAGAGCCGTGTCAGATAAGGGCCTGCGCTTGATTTCCGTTCTTTTCATGTATGCTGACTTCTGAAGATATTAAAGTTAAACCAGCATACGCAACGGCATACACAATAGGTAGCCATTAAGAGAAACATACAGAAATGGTAGGTAACGGATAGAGCCTTTTAAAACAGCACGTTATGCATAACATTGACATGAATAGAAACGAGGGGAAACAAGCAAATGGTCGGAGAGACTGGATTCGAACCAGCGACCTTCTCGTCCCGAACGAGACGCGCTACCAGGCTGCGCTACACTCCGTCATTGAACCAAATCTTACCTAATCAACTGTATCGTGCAAGGGAGCTTTGCAGAAACTACCTGTGCTTGTCGGGCTTCACAACTGGGTCCAGTCTTCCAGGCTGTTGGCATTATGCAAGCGCTCGTCGCCTTCCGCCAACGCCAGAAATCCGGATTGCTGCGCCAGCTGCCAGCGCAGAGGACTGCGTTCGCCGCGCCGCCAGGCGGCTTCCATCTGTGGCAGCAAGGCTCGCGGAATAACGCAGAGCAGCGGCTGCCAAGTGTCGCCCGTGCGGAGCATGCAGGGGCGCAGCGGTTGCGTTGCGGCGCAGAGCAAAAGTTCTTGCAGCAGCGCGTTATCCACCTTGGGCATATCGCAAGGCAGTACCAAAAGATGGCTAGTAGTACAGGCGCGCAGCCCAGCCAGGATGCCGGCTAAAGGGCCGAAAAACCCCGGCTCGTCATCCACCACCAAGCGATCAGCCCATGCCGCATACACAGCTTGGTTGCGATTGCAGCTGATCAACAGCTCGCCACCGAGACCGCGCAACAGTCGGCTAAGGTGCGCAGCAACCGGCTCGCCGTTGAAAACCATCAACCCCTTGTCACGCCCAGCCAGCCTGCTGCCTTGGCCGCCAGCCAGTATTAAGGAGGAATGGGTAAAGGGATGAGACATAACGCAAAACTCGGGTAAGCAACGGCTGTGTGTTATAACACCCAGCCCATCCCAATAGAAAGTTGACCGCCTAATATAGCCATTGGCGGCGGTCGCTATAGCCGTTTCAAGGAATCCAGCATGGCCAAGCCAGACGTGCCCTTCACCCCGTTATCCATCGCCGTTCTGACCGTCAGCGATACGCGCACAATCGACACCGATACCTCTGGCCAATTGCTGGCCGATAGCCTGAGCGAGGCTGGCCATAATCTTGCTGATCGTCAGCTGCAGCCCGATGACATTTACCAGATTCGCGCCGTGGTATCGGTTTGGATTGCGCGGCCAGACGTACAGGTGGTGCTGATCACCGGCGGTACCGGCTTTACTGGCCGAGACAGCACGCCAGAAGCCATCACCCCACTGCTCGATAAAATGGTCGATGGCTTTGGTGAGCTATTCAGGCATATATCTTGGCAAGAGATTGGCACTTCTACGCTGCAGTCACGCGCGCTGGCTGGCTTGGCCAACCGCACGCTAATCGTCTGTGTGCCTGGCTCTACTAATGCCTGTCGAACTGCCTGGACGAAGATCTTGCAGGAGCAGCTCGACTCTCGAACGCGGCCCTGCAACTTTGTGCAGCATTTGGGTAGCGTCGAGCAGTGCGGCAACCGCGCATGAGTCTGATGCCTGTTGCTCAAGCGCTGCAACAGCTGCTCGACAGCGCCCGTAGCCAGCTCGCCCAACCGGTTGATGAATTGCCGCTGGAGCAAGCGTTGGGGCATATTCTCGCCGGTCCTGTGGTCGCCGCGCATGATGTACCGCCATGGGATAACAGCGCCATGGACGGTTACGCGTTCAATGCGGCGGACGTAGCTCAAGCGCGAACGAAAGGGTTGCCCATCAGCCAACGGATCACCGCCGGTATGGCGCCAGAGCCTCTGCTGGCAGGTAGCTGCGCACGAATTTTTACCGGTGCGCCACTGCCCGCCGGCGCCGATTGCGTGGAAATGCAGGAAAACGTCGAGCTGGCCGAGGGCGGTTTTGCGCGCCTGACACAGCCCGTACACGCGGGCCAGAACGTGCGTCCGCAAGGTCAGGATGTGCGCGTCGGCAGCCAACTGCTGGCCGCCGGGTTACGGCTGCGCCCGCAGGATCTAGGCGTAATCGCCTCAGTTGGGCTTGCGCGCGTAGCCGTGCGACGCCCATTGCGGGTGGCGGTGGTATCCACTGGCGATGAGCTGGTAGAACCCGGCGATCAGCTAAATTCTGGGCAGATATTCAACAGCAATCGCTTCACCTTAATCGGTGCACTACAGCGCCTTGGCCAGCAGATTGTCGACGGCGGCATACTGCCAGACGACCCTGAACACACCCGCAGCCGTCTGCGCGCTTTGGCGGATCAAGCTGATGTGATCATCAGCTCCGGCGGCGTTTCAGTGGGCGAAGCCGATTGCCTCGGTCAGGTACTGCGCGAAAACGGTGAAGTCTCGCTGTGGAAACTGGCCATCAAACCGGGCAAGCCCTTTACCTTAGGTAGTTTCGCCAATACCCCTGTGCTTGGCCTACCCGGTAATCCGGCGGCGACCCTAGTGACCTTTCTGTTGCTGGTACGCCCTTACCTGCTGACCCGCCTAGGCTGCACGACGGTTGAGCCCACAACATTTGCCCTACCCGCTGGCTTTGATTGGCAACGCCCCGGAAATCGTGATGAGTACCTGCGCGCAGACTTTGTGGATGGGCGCATTCTGCTTGCGGGCAACCAGAGTTCGGGCGTGCTCAGCTCTGCCAGCAAGGCCAATGGGCTGGTTCTGATTCCTGCCGGCAGCACGGTCAACCAAGGTGAGACCCTGAGCTTTCTGCCGTTTACGGGCCTATTTGACTGACCCACACAAATAAACGCGGGCCTGCCCGCGTTTATTCAACGCCATCAACCGCACCTATGCCGCGAGCGTTGAGGTTTAATGCAGCTAGAATCGAGACACACCTACCAATAACAATAATAGGAATCTCGCATGAAGCCTCCATTCCAGGCTGCCGTTCTTGCCGGCCTTATCAGCCTTTCCAGCATCGCGCTAGCAACCGAATACAACCCTCCTGAAGCGCTGGTCGCACCCTCTTCTTTTAAGGGTGTACATGGCTTGGCGGTCGACAAGCAGGGCCGTTTGCTTGCGGGTAGCGTCGTGGGTAACAGCATCTATCAGGTGGATATCGACAGCGGCGAAACCAGCACCTTTATCGGCCCGGACCAAGGCCAGGCGGATGACATTGCCATTGGCCCCAAAGGTGAAATGGCCTGGACCGGTTTTTATGCCGGCCAGTTGCTGATACGCGACAACGACGACGCGCCCATACGCGTGATTGCGACCGACCTACCCGGCATGAACTCACTCGACTTCAATGATGAGACCGGTCAGCTGTACGCCAGCCAAGTCTTTCTCGGTGACGCACTCTGGGAAATGGACCCCACGGGCAAAGAAGAGCCAAGGTTGATCGCCAAAGACCTAGGCGGCTTCAACGGCTTCGAAGTAGGCTCCGATGGCTGGCTGTATGGACCACTCTGGTTCAAGGGGGAAGTAGTCCGCATTAACCCGGCCGATGGCACCGTCGAAACCGTAGCGACCGGCTTCGGCACCCCCGCTGCGGCTAACTTTGACTCCAAAGGCAATTTGTACGCGATCGATACCCAAAACGGCCTGCTCAAACGCATCGACCTGAGCAGCGGCGAAACCACTAATGTGGCCCAGCTCAGCAGCTCGCTCGACAATCTCGCCATCGACAGCCAGGACCGCATATTTGTCTCTAACATGGCAGATAACAGCATCCAGCAAGTTGACCCTGCAACAGGTAAAATCCGCCTGATCACCGGCGGCGAGTTGGCCGTGCCTGCTGGCGTGGCGCTGACCGAGAACGGGAAAACGCTCTATGTCGCAGACGTTTTCGCCTTTCGCAAGGTCGACACAGCCACTGGCAAAGTGACTGATTTGCGCCGCGCCCACGGCTCTGACGTCGAGTATCCAATCAGCGTAGGGCTGGGTAAGGAGCGTTTGCTGCTAACCAGTTTTTCCACCGGAACCCTGCAAATCATCGACCGTAATAACGACAGTACGCTGCAGATGGTGCATGGCTTAAAGGCACCCTCCGGCGCTGTCGAGCTGAATAACGGCGATATAGTTGTAAGCGAAATGGGCAGCGGCAAACTACTGCGTTTGAGCGGTGACAAACTGGATCAACAAAGCGTGCTGGCCGAAGGTTTACAAGGCCCTGTGCAGATGATCCGCGGCCGCGACGGCAGTATTTACCTGACTGAAGTTGCCGGATTTCTAACTCGCGTAGACCCGGCGACCGGAAAATTAGAACGTTTGGTTAGCGACCTACAGTTGCCGGAAGGTTTGAGCGAAACAGCCGACGGAAAATTTGTGGTCGCCGAAGGCGCCACCAAACGGCTGCTGTTAATAGATCCGACCAGCGGCGAAAAAAGCGTGCTTGCCAGCGATCTGCCCATTGGCTTTCCCGCCGGCCCTGGCATGCCACCCACCGGTATTCCCACTGGGGTAGCCGTGGCTGAAAACGGCACCATTTACTTCAGCTCCGACATCGACAATGGCCTTTATCAGCTGACACCTAAATAACCCTTCAATGACCGCCTCCGACACGTCAGAGGCGGTCATTGCAACATCCGGTCAAACACGCAGATAAGCTTTTTTGTGAACGTTTTCAGCGAGCATTAGTCCATTTCAACATATCGAGATTAACTAAAAAGCCGCAACAGGAGACGTATTCATGCATTACCTGCTGAGAAAATCCCTCATTCCCGCCCTTGCTATCGCCGCCATCGCCGGCTCTGGGCTGAGCCATGCCGACACACAGACCAGCAATAGTGCCGCTACTCCCCAGTCGCTTGGCTGGCTGGAAGAAGGTGTCATCATGCCGGAAGACCTGACCGTCAAATTCAAGCTGGATTCGGGCGCGCTTACCTCCTCGATGCATGCTGAAGATATTGAGCGCTTTGAGAAGGACGGCGAAGACTGGGTGCGCTTCCGCGTCGAACTGGAAGACATCAACAGCGAAAAAACAGTGGCTTCCACCTTCGAGCGTCCGTTGGTGCGTAACCTCAAAGTACGTGGTGCCGGCGGTTCGGAAGAGCGCCCTGTAGTCAACATGGACGTGTGTATTGCCGGCTCCGCGCTGAACCAGGAATTCTCACTACGCGACCGCAGCAACATGCATTATCCAGTGCTATTAGGCCGTAGCACACTGGATGAACTGGGCATGGTAGATACTTCGCGCACCTATACCACCAAACCCGACTGTTCCAGCAAACAGGCCTGAGCAAACCTGCGATACCGAGGCGGCTACGCCCCCGCCTCGGCTGCTGACTCCACCTGCATCAACGCCACCTCGCGACTGACCACCACCAGCGCGTCATACATCTGGGCATTGGCTTGGGTAAAATTGATGCGCAAGCAGTCGCGATATTTGCCCGAGGCTGAAAACAACGAGCCCGGCGCAATCTGAGTACCCGAAATGCTCAAACGCTCATTCAGGCGCACCGAGTCCAAGCCCTTCACCTCGACCCACAGCAAAAAACCACCTTGCGGGTAACTTACGCCCGTGCCCCGCGGAAATAACGCCTGCACCCAACCCAGCACCACATCCAGATTGCGCTGATACTGACGCACCACACTACGCAGGTGCCGTTCGTAATGCCCTTTGGCGATGAATTCGGCGACGGCTAACTGCGGCAAGGTCGCTGAAGCGCCGGTAGAGACGTACTTCATGTGCAAAACTTGATCACGGTAACGACCTGGCGCAATCCAACCTACCCGCAAGGACGGAATCAACGTCTTTGAAAAAGAACTACAGAGCAATACGCGGCCATCGTCATCGAATGATTTCAGCGTACGTGGGCGCGGCGCACGGTAGGCCAAATCACCGTAGATATCATCCTCGATGATTGCCACATCAAAACGCTGCGCCAGCGCTACCAGCTCCCGCTTGCGCGCTTCTGGCATGGTATAGCCCAGCGGGTTGTTGTGGGTCGGCGTGATCTGTATGGCTTTAATCGGCCATTGCTCCAGCGCCAACTCCAAAGCTTCAAGACTGATACCTGTCTCTGGGTCGGTAGGAATTTCCATCGCCTTGAGCTGATGCGCCTTGAGAATTTGCATGCTGCCGTAAAAACTCGGCGAATCCACTGCTACCACATCACCCGGCACCGTCAACGTACGGATGGCAATGGATAAAGCCTCTTGGCAGCCAGTGGTGATAATAATGTCATCTGGGTGCAGCAGGCAGCCTGAACTCGATGCCAGCCGTGCCAACTGCTCACGCAGCTGTGGGCTGCCGGCCAGCGAGTCGTATTTCAATCCAGCGATTAAGGCGCTGCGGTGCATACCCGCGAGTAGCTGGAACAGCGGCTTAAGGGTTTTTGCCTCTACATCCGGGATCCCACGGCCTAACGAGACAACATGTTCCGCGCCCGGCTCTCCCACCAGGTTCAGCACATGCTCCCACTGCGACACATCCAAGGGTCGTTGGGCTGGGCGGCTCATTGCCGGCAATACGCTAGGAGCCGATCGCGCCAGTACAAAGTAGCCCGACTTGGGTCGCGCCTCGATCAAATACTCCGCCTCCAGCCCAGCATAGGCGGTTTGAACGGTAGAAATACTCACCGCAAACTCTGCGCAAAGCTCACGGATAGACGGTAACCGATCACCTGCGCGGTAAAGGCCATGCTCTATGCGCTGGCGCATGGTTGCCGCCACTTCCTCATAACGTTTCATCACAAAACATACCTACATAAAAACTATCAGTACAGATTCGCTTTTAATACAGCATACAGCTCTGTAAACACCATCACTGTATCTGATTTTTATTTTTTATCTGTATCTGTATTAAAAAAAGGGGAAATTTTATTCTAGCTTCACGATCACCGGAGGCCCGATCATGCCAAGCAAATCACTCATATCCCTTTTCAGCCTTGTGCTGAAGCATCACCGGCAGAGGCGCGACTACCGTCACCTGCTGAAACTCGATGAACACTTGCTAGCCGACGTAGGCCTGAACCGCGAGCAGATTCAGCGCGAGCTGGCGCGACCCTACTGGGCAACGCTGAGACTCAGCCTGCGCTGCAGCCGCGAGCTTTCAGCTAACGATAGCAGTACGCGCCTGCACGCCTAGCTCTAATCCTGTAAGTGCCCAATCGAGAGCTAAGCGGCGATAGCTCGGCGTCGCGGCATCCTGGCAATACAGCATTTCGCGCGCACTGCAGACTTAAATTCAACGCCGATTTTCAGTACCCTCATAAGTCAGACAGCCACCCATGGATTAGCCAGTGACCCACGCAACCGATATAGATGCGCGCTACGCCCTCGCCAAGCGCGTGGCACAGGAGGCCGCACGTCGTGGTATGGGCTACTACCAGCAACGCGACGACCTTATCGTTGAGCACAAAGGTGGTCATCGCCAGGACGTCGTAAGCATGGCTGACCGCGCGCTGGAAGACTATATTCGCGCCGAATTGCTAGCCGCTTTTCCGGATGACGGCTTTCTAGGTGAGGAAAGTGGCTCCATCGATTTGGACGCTCGCTGCCTCTGGGTTATAGACCCTATCGATGGCACCGCCTGCTTCGTCAATGGCCTGCACAACTGGTGTGTTTCCATCGGCATGCTACTTGATGGCGTACCGCACATCGGCGCGATCGCGGATCCCAATCATAATGAGCTCTTCCACGGCGTGCGCGGTCAAGGCGCGTTCGTTAATGATCGACCACTGCGCGCCAGTGAGGCTACGCATGTTCGCGAAGGCTTACTCGGCGTGGGTACCTTCTATGCACGCGGTACTGAGCATTTCATTCCGTTTTTAACGCGTTTGCTTGGCGAGGGCGGCATGTTTTTACGCAATGGTTCTGGCGCACTGATGACCGCGTACGTCGCAGCCGGCAGGTTGCTGGGCTACTATGAAACGCTATTAAAAAGTTGGGATTGCGCCGCAGGACTGGTATTGGTCGCAGAGGCTGGCGGTCGCAGCAACAACTTTCTGCGCGGCGATGGGCTCTTGCATGGCAACCCTTACCTCGTGGCCTGCCCCGGCGTCTATGATCAGGTCGCCGAGATGATCGGCCCCATGCTTGACGGGGACCAGGTCACACCGCTGCAATAAACTTGCAGGATTAAAGCCCTATGTTAAAAAAAACCAAGAGCACTTTAATCTGCGGCCTACTTCTGTTGATCAGCTGCAATCTCCAGGCAACCATGCGCTGTGGCACTGGTTTAGTCGATGAAGGTGACAGCATAGAGCAAGTATTACAAAAATGCGGCGAGCCGAATCAGCGCGAAAAAACCGGCCAGTATATTGAAGCTGATGGGATTCCCGCCGAAGGTTCGGTTAACGAAGAAGACTGGATTTACGGCCCCGACAACGGCATGTATCGCTACCTGCATTTCATAAACGGCAGGCTGGTACGCCTACGCAGCCAGCGCAACTAGATTAGCGTTACCTCTACCCGATTTCGCCCTGCTGACTTACCTTCATAAAGCGCGTGGTCAGCCCGAGCGATGGCGTTGCTCAGCAGCTCTTCTGCACGGTACTGGGTAATGCCAATGGAGATAGTGACGCTGATTCGCTTGCCATCGCTCTCTACCACCAATACTTCAATTGCCTTGCGTATGCGCTCCGCGCTGGCTGCCGCTTGCTCAATATCCGCCCCTGGCAGCACCGCCAGAAACTCCTCACCACCCCAGCGGCCGATAAAGTCCTGTTCACGCATTGAGTCTTTCAGAACCTGACTCACGCCGCCCAAAACACGATCACCAACATCATGCCCATATTGGTCATTGATCTGTTTGAAGTGGTCTACGTCCATCAACATAAACGTCAGATTACTCGGACGGCGATGATGGCGGGCCAGCTCTTTTTCGGTCAGCGCGATGATGTGCCGGCGATTGAACAAACTGGTCAGTGAGTCGGTAGTCGCCATCCGCGCCAGCCGCTTATGCGCGCGGGTTACAGTGTTTACATAGAACAGTGATAGGTAGCTGAACATGCCAAAAACCACCGTCAGATTAAAAACATGTACGGCTAACAGCGCATTAGATGAGATAGGTTGCAGTGGCTCGATGTACCACATGAGCGCATCTAAACTTACGTAATAGGCCCACATACAGGCGACCAAAATCCAGGCGCTGCGCGCTCGCATGGTGACGAACAACGCAGGTATGAACATCAGCAAAAAATAATGGAAACCGCTTTCCCAGCCCACCAGCACCGTCCCGAGGCCGGCATGCACTAGCACCTCCGTGCGAATCAACATGATCGCTAGCCGGTTACGCCGCTGGGCGAACGCGCGATAAGCGTACACATACATAGCCACGCTGATCACATTGACCCAGGCCAGAATGGGCGAACCAAGAAGAAGGAAAATAAAGAAAAAAGCGACATCAACTGCGCCAGCCAGCTGACAGCAACGCATCGACAGCTGCCAGAACTCTGGCCGAGCGTCGCGCTTGTGTGGGTTATCCTGCTGCGTCCCTGGCATCAAACCTGTTACCTCAAGCTCCGGGAAAACTCCGGATATTGTCTAGGTTGACTGCCTGACAACCGGCAGCTGAGCTGAGTCTGAAGTGTAGTGAATTGTCTGGCAATCAGCCAGCTACAACGACTCATCAAACTCGCAAGGGAGGCTCCGCCCCACAATCTCAGCTTATCGGCAACAACTGCTATTAATGGAGTATTTGGCTAAGAAACAGTTGAGTGCGTTCATTCTCAGGGTTACTGAAGAATTTATTGGGCTCGGCTTCCTCCACGATTTCACCGCGATCCATAAATATCACCCGGTTGGCTACCGTGCGTGCAAAACCCATTTCATGGGTTACGCAGATCATGGTCATGCCATCCTCAGCAAGTCCGATCATAGTATCTAACACCTCTTTTACCATCTCCGGATCCAATGCCGAGGTGGGCTCATCAAACAGCATGATCTTGGGCTGCATGCAGAGTGCCCGCGCAATCGCTACTCGTTGCTGCTGACCACCGGATAATTGCCCAGGAAACTTGTGTGCCTGCTCTGGAATCCGTACTCGCTCCAGGTAATGCATGGCGACTTCTTCAGCCTCACGCTTCGGCGTCTTGCGCACCCACATCGGCGACAGGGTGCAGTTCTGCAATACCGTCAAATGCGGAAACAGATTGAAATGCTGAAACACCATGCCCACCTCACGACGCACCGCTTCGATGTGCTTGAGGTCATGGGTCAACTCAGTGCCGTCGATGATAATGCGTCCTTGCTGGTGCTCCTCCAACCGATTGAGGCAACGGATGGTGGTCGACTTACCTGAGCCGGAGGGCCCACAGATCACGATACGCTCGCCATGTTGCACACTCATGTTGATGTCTTTCAACACATGGAACTGGCCATACCATTTATGCACCCCATCCATCTGGATAACGCCTTCGGGCAAGGTGGGCTGCATGTTTGCTTCACTCATTGTGTACTCCTATTTTTTAACAGCCTGCTAACGCTTATGGCCAGTATCCAGCTTGCGCTCCAAATGCATGGAGTAGCGGGACATACCGAAACAGAAAATCCAGAACACCAGAGCCGCGAAAACGTAGCCTTCAGTTGCCATGCCCAGCCACGCCGGGTCGGTAGTCGCTTGCTTGATGCTGTTGAGCAGGTCGAACAAGCCGATGATGATGACCAGGCTGGTGTCTTTAAATAGCGCAATAAAGGTATTCACGATGCCGGGAATAACCAGTTTCAGTGCCTGCGGCAAGATCACCAGGCCCATCATGCGCCAGTACCCCAGCCCCATAGCCGAGGCCGCTTCATACTGCCCCTTGGGGATCGCCTGCAGACCGCCGCGTACTACCTCAGCCACGTAGGCCGACTGGAACAGGATCACACCGATCAGCGCGCGCACCAGCTTGTCGAAGTTCATCCCTTCCGGCAGGAACAACGGCAGCATTACCGACGACATGAATAGCACTGTGATGAGCGGCACGCCGCGCCAGAACTCGATAAAAGTGACGCAGAGCACGCGAATCGCCGGCATCTCCGAACGACGCCCAAGTGCCAGCATAATGCCCAATGGCAGGGCTCCGGCGATGCCAACCGCAGCGATAACCAGCGTTAGCGTTAGACCACCCCATTGGCTGGTCTCGACTGTTTCTAACCCCAGAAAACCACCGTGCAGCAGCCAGTAGGCCAACAGCGGATATACCACTAAAAAGCCAATACCGTAGCGCGCCTTGCGGGGCATGGCATCGATAAACAACGGAACGGCGCCAACTATCGCCAGAATCACCGTGAGGTCTACCCGCCAGCGTAATTCCGACGGGTAAAAGCCATACATGAACTGGCCAAAGCGCTGTTGGATGAACACCCAACAAGCCCCTTCGCTAGTGCAATCGGCGCGCGTGGTGCCAACCCAGTCGGCGTTGATGAACGCCCAGCTGATCAGCGGCGGCACAATTAGCCACACCAAATACAGCGCGAATAGCGTCAGCAGACTATTGAACCACCCGGAAAACAGATTCCCGCGCAGCCAGGCGACAGCCCCTATGGACTGGTTTGGCGGTGGCATGTCAGGTTTGAACGTATGTGTTTGCATGACGGCTCCTCAGCGCTCAATCAGCGCTATGCGCCCGTTGTACCAGTTCATGAACATCGAAATACTGATGCTGATGGCCAGGTACACACTCATGGTGATGGCGATCACTTCAATGGCCTGCCCGGTTTGGTTCAATACCGTACCGGCAAACAGCGACACCATATCCGGATAGCCGATACCGGCTGCCAGCGAGGAGTTTTTCGCCAGATTCAGGTACTGGCTGGTCAGCGGCGGAATGATCACGCGTAGCGCCTGAGGAATGATCACCAGTCGCAGCGTCTTGCCCGCAGGCAAGCCCAACGAATGTGCCGCCTCGGTCTGCCCGTGATTGACCGACTGAATACCCGCCCGGACGATCTCGGCAATGAAGGCCGCTGTATAAATACTCAACGCCAACGTCAACGCCATCAGCTCGGGGATCAGCACCCAGCCACCACGAAAGTTGAAGCCCTTGAGCTCAGGTATTGTCCAGACCAGTGGATTACCGGCGATAAGCACCGCTAATCCCGGGACCACTAGCAACAGCGCGATAACCGAGATAAGCAACGGGAAAGGTTGCCCGGTTGCCTCACGTCGCTTTTTTGCCCAACGGCCTAGCAGCACAGATGCGATTATCGCCAGCAGCAATGCAGCGAAGAACAATCCAAAGGTTTCGGATAGCCCGGGGGAAGGCATATACAGCCCGCGGCTGTTGAGATAAAAGCTGTCCAGCACGCCCAGACTTTGTCGCGGGCCCGGCAGTGACAACATGACAGCGAAGTACCAGAACAGGATCTGCAGTAACGGGGGAATATTACGAAAGGTTTCGATGTAAACGGTTGCCAGCTGACGAACCAGCCAGTTGGGCGATAACCGCGCCACACCGAGCAAGAAACCGATCATGGTCGCTAGAATAATACCGATGACGGAAACCAGCAGCGTGTTAAGCAGACCAACAAAAAAGACCCGTCCGTAGCTGTCAGTCTGGGTGTAATCAATCAGGTGTTGGGCAATACCAAAACCTGCCGTGTTATTGAGAAATGCAAACCCGGAATTTATACCGCGTTGTTCCAGATTCGTCTGTGTATTGTCGAACAAAAACCAGCCAAGCCCCACCACCGCAGCGATGGCGACCAGCTGAAAGATCAATGCCCGCAACTTTGGATCGGTCAGGACCGAGCCACGACGTCGCGGCACATTGGCAGCATTTTGCATATAAGCCTCTCGCATCCTCGGCTCAAACAGCGAGCGAAGATCCAACTTGTCAGAACGACGTCAGCCCGACACTGGATCGGGCTGACGTAACGGTTGGCGTATCAGCGCACTGGTGGTGCGTACTGAAGTCCACCGTTGTTCCACAACGCGTTGAGGCCACGTTCAATCTTCAATTCGCTGCCGGCACCGACATTGCGATCGAAGCTTTCACCGTAGTTGCCCACTTGCTTGACGATCTGTACTGCCCAATCAGGCGGCAGCTTCAGGTCGTTGCCGTACTGACCTTCAGAGCCCAGCAGACGTGCAACGTCAGGGTTGCCGGTTGACTTGCTTTTTTCTTCGACGTTGCTGGATGTAATACCCAGCTCTTCCGCGTTAACCATGGCAAACAATGACCAGCGAACGATGTTGAACCACTCATCATCACCCTGGCGCACCACTGGGCCCAATGGCTCTTTGGAGATCACCTCAGGCAGCACCACATATTCATCCGGAGCGCCCAGCTTGATACGCTGTGCGTAGAGTTGTGACTGGTCTGATGTCAGCACATCACAACGACCGGATTCGAGCGACTTGGCGCTTTCGTCGGAGGTGTCATAGGTGATGGGGGTGAATTTAAGATTGTTGGCGCGGAAGTAATCAGACAGGTTCAGCTCGGTAGTCGTGCCGGCCTGGATACAAACAGTCGCCCCATCCAGGTCCTTGGCCGTAGTCACACCCAGCTTTTTGTTGACCAGAAAACCTTGTCCGTCGTAATAATTCACGCCAGCAAAGTTCAGACCCAGACCCGCGTCGCGCGAACTGGTCCAAGTGGTATTACGCGACAGCACATCTACTTCACCGGACTGCAGCGCAGTGAAACGTTCCTTGGCAGTCAACGGGCTGTACTTGACCTTGGTGGCATCGCCGAACAGCGCCGCCGCAACCGCACGGCATACGTCTACGTCGAGGCCCATGTAGTTACCCTTGTCATCGGCGTAGGAGAAACCGGGCAACCCATCACTGATACCGCATTGCACAAAACCTTTTTTCTGCACAGCGTCAAGGGTAGCGCCTGCCTGTGCAAAACTGCTGACGCCCAATACGGCGGCGGTGGTAAATACTGCCAGAGCGGATTTCGCCATCTTCATTTGAATCTCCAGTTGCTATTGTTTTGTCGGAGTCTCGAGCTCTTTTCTGTCTGCTCTCGTGGAGCACAGAGTAAGAGCCTGCGACCGATCACCGGTATCGATCTGCCCATTGACTATAGTGGACACGAGACTGATAGCAATTTGCCTATCACCGGACGCACCGCGCCCGACATGCTCGTTTTGACCCCGCCTTTTCAACGAAGCCCTCTACCACGCGCCTGCACCTTGATTCTGCAAAAAAAGTAAGATGAGACGTGCGCAGCGTTATCAGACAATGCAATCGCCGTACCAGCACCTGTTCTAGAGCGGTTGGTTTAAGACAGCGGAATTGGACTTGTATCAGTGCGACATTTTCTTTTGAAATCTGCCACAGAGCGTTCGACGCAGCGCATCAAATAGGCGCAGAGGTGATACCGAGAGACACAAAAAGGCACAGCAAGGAGTTATGGCGGGCAAAGCAATGGTCTGAGCGGGTGCCCGATCAAAGTAAAAACGGATTGGTTCCTGGCGGTGCGACTTGGATATCCACATTCAAATTATCCAAATCGCACGGGCGTCAACGGAAACTAGCGCGAGGGCTCATCAGCAGAAGCTTCTGCCGCAAGCTTGGCTTTGGCAGCAGCCAAGCTGGAAAACAGCAGTTCTGGCGCCACCGGACGGCCAAGATAAAAGCCTTGCAAGGTGTCGCAGCCGAGCCGGGTCAGTAAATCCTGCTGCTCAGCGGTTTCCACACCTTCAGCAACGATTTTTAACCCCAGGGTTTTACCCAAAGCGATGATGGCGGAGACGATGGCAGCATCATCATTGCCCTGCGCCAGCTCAGTCACAAAGCCACGATCAATCTTGAGTTCGTTGGCGGGAAGTCGCTTGAGATAAAGCAGGCTAGAATAACCAGTGCCAAAGTCATCAATTGAGATACTGACACCCAAACTGGTCAGCTCATCGAGGATCACCAGGCTGCTTTCGGCATCACGCATGGCAGTCGATTCAGTCACTTCAAGTATCAGGCAACTGGGCGGCAGGTCGTGTTTTTGTAAAGTTGAGCGCACCGCGTCAACCAGACCTGGATGACCCAACTGCACGGTCGAGAGGTTAACCGCAATACTCCAGTCTGCATTACCTTGCTGGTGCCAGACTTTAAGCTGCCGGCAGGCTTCATCAATCACCCAGTTGCCGATGGAAACAATCAAGCCAGTGCGTTCAGCCAGCGGCAGAAAGGCATCCGGCGGCACCATGCCGCGCTCCGGGCTCTGCCAGCGCAGCAGCGCCTCAACGCCAATCATCGGACCGGCAGGCGCAATCATCTTCGGCTGGTAATGCAATATAAATTCGTTGCGGTCCAGTGCGCCCAGCAGTTCTTGTTGCAACTTCAACTGCTCATGCGCGTTGGCGTTCATCTTACTTTCAAAGAAGCTATAACAGTTACGCCCGGCCTCTTTGGAGTGATACATAGCCGCATCAGCATTAACCATTAACTCATGCGCGGTTTCGCCATCGCCCGGGTAAACCGCGACGCCAATACTGGCCGATATATGCAGCGTATTGCGGCCCATTTCATAGGGTTTGCCTAAGCTTTCAATCAAACGCTGTGCGAGGACCGCGGCATCCTCCGGCTCACCCGGATCAATCAGCAGAACGAATTCGTCTCCGCCCAGGCGCGCAGCGGTATCTTCACTGCGCTTGGTGTCCAGAATCCGTTGTGCCACCTCTTCCAGCAGCTTATCGCCAACGTGGTGGCCGTAAATATCGTTCACCGCTTTGAAGCCATCCAAATCCATGAACAGCACCGCGAAGTTGCGACCGTCGCGGGTAGCTTTCTGAATGGCTTGGTCTAAGCGATCATCCAGCAGTATGCGGTTAGGTAATTTGGTCAGGTTGTCGTGCAGAGCCAGCTGTACCAGCTCACTGTTGGCTTCATCCAAAGAGGACGCGAGGATGCTGGTACGTGCATCCAGCATGGAAATGATCAACGCGATAGCAAACACAGCGAATGTCACCACAATGACCACAATCGCCAGCCACTTGGCATCAATCCCGCTATTGGCCGCACCGCAAAAACTGTCAATCGGGAACTGGGCAGCCGCCATACCGGTGTAGTGCATGCCCACAATGGCGCAGCCCATCACCAATGACGCACCTATGCGCGCATAAAAAACGTGCTCAGAATCACCACGCAGGCGGAATGCGATCCACAAGGCGGCACCCGAGGCGACTACCGCAATCACCACGGACAACACCAGAATCCAGGGCACATAAACTACCTGCGGCGTCATCTGCATCGCCGCCATTCCGGTGTAATGCATGGCAGCAATACCCGCGCCCATCAGCAATGCGCCCAGCATCAAATGCATTTTTGGCATATCGCGCTGGCATACCATCCAGAGGGCGAAGGCGGATGAGCCGATGGCAATCAACAACGAGAGCAAGGTCAAGCCCAGGTCGTAGCCCAAAGGGATCGGCAAACTAAATGCCAGCATGCCAACGAAGTGCATCGACCAGATACCCAGACCCATCGCAAATGAACCGCCGACCAGCCACAAGAGTGCAGCGCGCCCACGTGTGCTAGATACGCGCGCGGCCATGTTGAGCGCGGTGTAAGACGCAAGAATGGCAACGATCAGAGAGAAGGCGACGAGAATGGAGTTATAACTACTGGGAAGCATGTTTCAGCTAGTCCGAGGTTAGGTGGCAAGACAGACATGGCGAAATGCCATTATACGGACAAGTACCATTTTAGGCGCATACGCCTAACAATAACGGATGAAAGGTAGCATGCGCGCCTACGTTTACTCCACCACAATATTGTCTCATAAACGCACAGTAAGGACTTTGGCTCAGGAAGACAGGTGTGCATAGAAGACTTGACTTTCATTATATGATGATAGACATTCTATGAAGTCTGGCCGTCATATAACAGCACTGCGGTACGGCCTGTACCAATCAATACGCACTCAAGCATGGAGCCGCCAACATGAATGGCAATACATCAACTGCCCGCCCCTCGCTTTCAGCTGACGATGCCTTCGCGCATGCCTGCATGGCGTTCAGTAGGCCCCGTCGCATTGCCGCCAGCGAAGCTGAACAAGCGCTACTGGGACAGGCAATCCAAACCCTTCATCCGCATGAAGGCCAAGACATCACCGTTTGGACCTTGGGGCACGGGCCGCGCGTGCTTTTGATACATGGCTGGGACAGCCGAGGGTCTCATCTGGCCGGTTTTGTTGAGCCACTACTGCGGGTGGGGTTTTCCGTCACTCTGTTCGACATGCCTGCGCATGGCGACTCAGCTGGCGAGCATGGCAGCGTGGTGCATTCAAGCCGCGCGCTGCTGTCGCTGACCAATGCATTGGCCGACGTGCAGGCAGTGATCACTCATTCGATGGGTTCAGCGGCGGCATTGATTGCCTTCTGTCAAGGCTTGCAGGTTAAAGCCAGCGTGCACTTATGCGGGCCTAGCTCGTTATCCGCAATGGTAAAACTACAGGCTCGCGGTTACGGTTTAAGCCCTGAGCAAAGCCGGGACTTTCAAGCTTGGGTAGAAGAGTTCATTGGCCAATCAACGCAGTCCGTCGATCTTGAAAGCCTGCTCGAAGGTCTGCGTCATCCAGCGCTGATCATGCATGATCCCGAAGACAGAATCGTACCAGTCGGCGCATCTGTCGCCCTGAACCAAGCCTGGGCTAACTCAGAATTAGTGCAGTTGAGCGGGCTGGGACATCGTCGTGTATTGACCGACGCAGATGTGATCAGCCGCAGCGTGGACCACTTGATCCGGCATGCCACGGGAAGCGAAGCGGTATGAGCCTGCAGACGCAACACGAAATAACAACTGACCTCAGTTCTCAAGTCTCTCGACGCAGCGGAACTCAGGTATTGGTGCTACTGGCGAGCTTGGCTGCGTTAGGTACGTTAGCGACCAATATCATCCTCCCGTCGTTCCCTTCAATGGGTGCTGAACTGGGGATATCATCGCGGGAAATGGGGCTGACACTATCCTATTTCTTTGTCGCCTTTGCTGTTGGCCAGTTACTGGTCGGACCAGTATCTGACCGCTACGGCCGCAAGTGGCTGGTCATCGGTGGCTTGTTGATTTTCTCGCTGGGTAGCCTGCTCTGTGCCTACGCCAGCAGTCTACATACCCTACTGGCCGGCCGCGTCGTGCAGGCGCTCGGCGTATGCGCGGCTTCAGTGCTGTCTCGGGCCATCGCTCGCGACCTGTTTGAAGGCGAAGCATTGGCACGTATTTTGGCGCTAATCATGGTCGCCATGGCCGCCGCACCAGGCTTCTCCCCTATCTTGGGCAGCGCGTCCGACACCTTCCTGGGCTGGCGAGCAACCTTTGGTCTAGTCGCGCTGGTAGGCATACTGGTTGCTCTTGGTTATGCCATAACCATCGGCGAAACACACGTCGCCGAGCGGCGGCAGTCGGTTTCGGCTTCAGCCATTATCGTGCAGTACGCCAAACTGATTAGCGACGCCCGATTCTTTCGACCAGCCATTGCCGTCAGCTTGATCGTTGGCGGACTGTACGCGTTTTTTGGCGCGGCACCTGCTGTTCTGATGGTCGATATGGGGCTGAGTTCTTTTGAACTTGGCTTACTATTCGCCGGCACCGTTGTGGTGGTGTTCGCTTCTGGCTTGCTGGCACCGCGTTTTGCCCATCGTTGGGGAGCCGCCCGCGTCGCCACCTGCGGCATTCTGTTGGCGTTGCTCGGTGGCACCTCGGTTTATCTAGTGCAGGATCAACACAACCTGGTCATCTTTACCTTGGCGCTCACAGTGTTTCTGGCAGGTATGGGCACAGTCAATCCGCTGGGCACGGCACTCACTTTGCAACCCTTTGGTCATCAAGCGGGCGTTGCATCGGCGTTGCTTGGCTTTCTACAGATGAGCTGCGCCGCATTAGGCACTTGGGCGACCACCACCCTTCCCTTGCCCGCAGCCGCGGCTATGGGTCTGGTGCTGGCGGTTTTTTCACTTCTTGCGCTGTTAGTCTTTGTGGTTGGGCGCAAAGCTACCACCGGTATTTAAGCCTTAGTTCCGCTCATGCAGATTAAAACCATTCTTCAAACTGCATGAGCAGCAGCAAAGGCCTCTATCGCAAACGTTCTGCGGCACTCAACAACACCTGCTCGGTAGCACTCCAGCCAAGACAAGCATCGGTAATAGACACGCCATACTGCAGATCAGGCGACAGCGGTTGGCAGCCAGCGAACAAATGGCTCTCAAGCATTACGCCCCGAATATTGCTCTGCCCAGCCAGCCGCTGCGCAACAACCGATGCCAGCACCTCTGGCTGACGCAGAGGGTCTTTGCCGCTATTGGCGTGACTGCAGTCAATCATCAGACCAGTTGAAATACCCTGGCCTAGCAGCGCAGCACAGGCCGCCTGTACCGCGTCTGCCTGATAGTTTGGCCCAGCATGACCACCACGCAGAACCAAATGCGTATCGGCGTTACCCTGGGTCTGTATCAACGCCGGGCGCCCCTGCTCATCCATCCCAAAGTGTTGATGCGCATGCGCTGCCGAACGCATGGCATCGCAAGCGATGGCGAGGCTGCCGTCGGTACCATTTTTGAAGCCGACTGGCAGATCAAGACCACTAACCATTTCCCGATGAATCTGCGATTCGCTGGTGCGTGCGCCAATCGCGGCCCAACTCAGCAAGTCGTCCAGATAGCCTGCCGCTAGCGGCTGCAGCAATTCAGTCGCAACCGGCAGGCCTAGCTCGGTGATGCTCAGCATCAGCTGCCGCGATAGCGCTAAGCCCTCAGCCATGTCGCCACTGTCGTCTAACTGTGGATCGTATAGCAGCCCCTTCCAGCCTACCGTGGTGCGCGGTTTTTCCACGTAGGCACGCATTACCAAAAGCAGCTGATCACTGACTTGAGGTGCCAGCGCAGCCAAGCGCTGTGCGTACTCCAGCGCCGCGATAGGATCATGCAATGAACAAGGGCCGGCAATCACCAGCAGCCTGGAGTCTTCGCCGCGCATAATGGCGCGAATAGCGTTTCGGCCGCGCTCGACGGTAGCGGCTGAGCCAACCCCTAGCGATAACCTGGCGCGCAACTGAAAAGGGGTTGGCAACGCTTGAGCGCTGCGTTTGGCAGTATGCATTTCACGAGCGGAAAGAGCAGAAACAGTGGCATTCATATTGTGTATTCCTTAATCGCGCGGCCAAGCCGCTGCGACGCTATCTGGGTGATCGATGAAGGGATCGGTGGTGACTCACAGCCGCGCTGTTGAACTGCCAATAGGAGTACGGAAATCGATTAAAGCTACGGTAATCATTCATGTGTAAATCCTCGTAAAAATCCAAATAAAGCCCAATAAAAAACCCCAGTCGGGAAGCCGACCGGGGTTTTGTGTACTCTCTGGTGGCGACCCTTTGGTTCAGGGCGCCTGTGGGGTGTCAGGCGCGCCTATGGCTAAACCAATACCCAAAATAGAAGGATTCTGTAGTCACTACTAACAACGCACGCGCCGCCGCAGCGCGAGAGGCGCTGAGGGCAGTAGCAATGCTGTTGCTAGACAAAGACAACATAAAAATCTCCGTTGGACTGCTTGGGAATGTAGCCGATCAAACAGAGTCTTGGCAACCGCCTTAACCCTTTAGGCCGTTCTGCATCTCGACTTCACAGAGCGCAATCGCTCCGTGCGCCATCGAAATACAGCGCTAGCCCAAACGCTGATTTGCGCGTTACTTGCGCTTTGGTGGCGCCATCCCATCCGAGCTAGTGATTACTTTCCCTTGCGGTGGTCTGGAAGGACGCTTGCCCGCCTTGGGCTTCTTTGACTTGGCGGAAGGCTTTTTCTTATCATCCTTTTTCTTCTTGCTGCCAACCGGCTTGCCCGAAGATTTGACGTTTTTTGGACCCTTGAAGCTACCTGGCACCTCTTTGAGGATGCGTCGCTCAAACTGACGTCGCAAGTAGCGCTCAATGCTCGACATCAAATTCCACTCATGTGGATTGATCAGCGAGATGGCCAAGCCACTAGCACCTGCACGCCCAGTACGCCCAACCCGATGCAGGTAATCGTCACCGCTGCGTGGCATATCAAAGTTGATAACCCGATCCAACTCAAGAATGTCCAAACCACGGGCCGCCACATCGGTGGCCACGAGTATCCCGCTACTACCTTGCTTGAAGCGCTCTACGGCTAGATTGCGCTCCTTCTGATCCTTCTCGCCATGCAAAACGTAAACGCGCAAATCCATCGCGCGCAACACGCCGTTAAGGCGGTCTGCGGCTACGCGGGTGTTGGTGAAAACAATGGTTTTACCTTCACCTTCGTTAACCAGCAGCCACTTAAGCATCGCTTCTTTGTGCGTATTGTGGTCTGCCGGTATCACCTGTTGGCTGATCGCCGGCGTGTCATCACGCACACTGGTCAGCTCCAAAATCTCGGGCTCGCGCAAAACCGAATCAATCATCCGCTGTAAGCCACGATTACCTTTTGTCGCGGAATACAGCGCCGTTTGCCGTGTTTCAGGGCAGGCGTTGGCCAGCGTGGTAACGTCTTCGCTAAAACCCATGTCGAGCATGCGATCGGCCTCATCCAGCACCAGCGTCTGCACACAGCTCAAATCCAGGTTGGCAGCAGCCAGCTGCTCTAGCGCCCGCCCCGGCGTAGCAACCACGATATCCGGGTTTTTGCGCAGACGCGCGGCCTGCACCTTAAAGTCTTCACCACCCGTAACCAGCTCGGCCTTGAGAAAGGTAAACTGCGCTAGCGTGGCGATATCCTTGACTACCTGGCGGGCCAGCTCGCGGGTTGGCACCAGAATAAAACCACGCGGGGAGATTGGCTTCGACTCATCGTCCAGCAACCGCTGCAACAGCGGCAGTACGAAGGCCGCGGTTTTCCCACTGCCCGTTTGAGCGATAACGTACAGGTCCTTGCCGGCAATGGACGCAGGAATAGTAGCGACCTGCACCTCGGTAGGCTGGTCGAAAGACAGCTCTTCAAGCGCTTTGAGTAAGCGTTCGTGGAGATTGAGTTGGCTGAACATGGTTTGGCTAGACAAGGGAGTCACTCTGAAAAGGTCGGTATCAACAATTCCGACAGTCTAACAGATGTGTAGTCACACGCCGGGCGAAAGCCGCGCGGAGGTCAAAATACGCACAAAAAAAGGGGTATCCGAAGATACCCCTTAAAAACCCAAACGTTTTTTCTAAAGCAGCATCAGAGCTTAACGGATACCTGAAGAGCGCAGGGCAGCCGGTGTGAACTGATTGTAGCTAGGCTCGTAATCGAAATTAGGCGCAGAAGACTCTTCTGTGTACATACCCAACGCGATGTAACGACCCGCCAGCAAGTCATACAGAGTCTCGAGGTTATAACCTGGGATCTTATTGGCATAATTGAAGGCGATATGGCCTTCGCCTACACGCCAAAGAGTGCCACGACCATCATAATGGTCCGCCAAGTTAATCATCCAAGAGTCTTCGTCTACGAAGAAATTACGCTGGGCGTAAATATGACGTTGACCTTCTTTAACGTTACCCTGAACTTCCCACACGCGGTGCAACTCGAAACGAGTGTGTTCGGGATTGACGTGTCCAGCTTGAAGCACGTCTGCATACTTGAGGCCACGGTCAGATAGCTTGCCTGCGTTGTAAGGAACATAAATTTCCTTCTTGCCGATCAACTTCCAGTTATAACGGTCAGGTGCGCCGTTATACATAGCGAAGTTATCAGAAGTACGCATGCCATCTGACGCCGTACCTGGGCCGTCATAAGCAACCTGAGGCGCGCGACGAACACGACGCTGACCGGCGTTATAGACCCAAGCCATACGCGGCTCTTTCAACTGATCCAGTGTATCGTGCACCAGTAGTACGTTACCCGCCAGACGTGCAGGAGCGTTCACGCGCTGCTTAAAGAACAACAAAGTATTCGGCATTGTGGATGCGTCAACATCATCCATCAAATTCGGATAACCCACTTCCTCCTCAAGCTTGATAAGCGTGAATGAACCGTTAGTCTGCGGCATCGCCTGCATATACTTACGTGTAGCATTCAGGCGATAGCGAGTGCTGTGGTTCCAGATAACTTCAACGCCCGACTGTGGGATCGGGAAAGCAAAGGTACCGTGGGAGAAGTTAGAGATACCGTCGCCACCATTAACCAGCTGAGCTTGACCAGCGGTTTTCTTGACCTGGTCATAAACAGACTGTGGGTAACCAACCGTACGCTCAGTCTTGTAGACAGGCATTTTGAAGGTTTCAGGATAACGCTCGAACATAGCAACCTGACCAGGAGTCAGGTTTTCCTTATGCTGCTGATAGTTTTGCGCAGTGATCACCATCTCAGGCTGCTGGCCTTTGAAGGGGTCTTCGTAAAAGTTGTCTGCCAACGCCTTACCGGCATCAGTAGGCAGACCACCCGTCCATTCAGGGATAGTGCCGGCCGCGTTACCGGCCTTCTCTGCGCCGATCGGCGTCAGAGAATTACCCAACTGATCAATCTGGGCTTGGGTCAGGCTCTGCGCCATGACACTTGAAGCCAAAAGGCTCAGTGCCAAACCGCCAGCACCCAACAGAGTTTTTTGTATACGCATATTATTCTTTCTCCTTAATAGCCCGGTCTTAGAAGCTTACGCTGAAGGTGAGGGATGCATAATCACGGTCAACGTTGGTGTTGTACTTACCGTCAAAGAAGCTGGTGTAACTTACACCGGCGCTGTAGCGGTTCGCGTAATCAGCATCCAAACCAACACTGACAGACTTGGCATCTTCGGTGAAGTTAGGGCCGTAACCATCAATATCGTGTGACCAAGCAAGGCTAGGCTTCAAGTTAATACCAGCGAACACGTTGCTGTAATCCAGCGACGCACGGATGCGATAACCGTAGGACCAATCAGTGTAGAAGCCTTCGTTTTCGCACCAGCTATCGGCATTAGGGGATTGGTCGCCTGGATCAGGCGCAGCTTGGGAGGAACAGGTTCCATTTGCATATGGGCTTTGACCAAAAAGAGAATCACGACCATACATGGTGTCGCCAGCGCTATCGCCAATGCCGCCAATGTAGTTCACGCCTGCTTCACCCACCAAAGCCAAACGGCTAGCTCCCATGATGCGATCAACAAACTTGATCGCTGTCACCTGGGCTTGATAAAACTCTTTCCGGTCGTAGCCTTGAATATAATCGCCGACCGCATAGGTTTCATCACGATGAATATTGTTGCCACCAAAACCCCTAGTCAAAGCAGTACGGCTCATATCGCCTGTGTTGACCTGCAATGGCATGTTAGGCCGATAGCTAACTTCACCACCTAAAGACACACCTGAAACACTGGTTTGGAAGCTCACACCATACAGGCGAATGTCTTCTGGATATTCGAAGAAGTAACCTGCCGACCCGCCAACACCATTAATGCCAACTGCCGCACCGGCTCTGTTGGAGTAAATAGGCGCTCGACTGTGATAATTCATAGCATAGAAGCCGAATTCAGAGTCGTTCAACTCAGGGGCAAAGTAACGTAATGCCACGCCAAACTGACCATCATCTTTCGCTTCTTCGTTATGTTGCGTGCGAACAATATAGGTACCAGGTAACTGTTCGCCTTGCGGAGCGTCCGCAGGACCAGCGAAGTTCAGTCGATCCACACAGCCTTCAGCCAAGGTGTCAGCACCAAAGAAAGTACCGCAGTTATCCAAAGCATACGGAGCCCACTTAAGCTGATAGAAAGCTTCCATGCTTAAGTTTTCAGTCAGACCCTGAGATAGGTAAAGCATCTCAACCGGGAGCAAACCTTCTTTCAGCTCAGCACCCGGACGGCGCAAAGCGGCCACGTCAATCGGGTTGATTGAGTTAATAGAGTTCTGAATAAAGGTAGACTCACCCCAGCTCACAACCTGACGACCCAGACGAACGTTGCCTGGATTGTTGCCGATGAAGTAGTTGTGATAGACGAAAGCGTCTAACAGAGCTACGCCTGAGGACTTAACCAATGGGTTACGACCGGAGTCATCGATATCGTAGAAACGCTGGCTGCCGTCTTTGGTCTCAAAGTCGTACCAGTATTTACCACGGATGAACGCGCCAGAGTCTCCATAACGTAGCTCAAGGTCATGCACGCCGCGGAAGATCTTGGAAAAAGCATCGCCCTTCTCATAGTTCAAACGGCCGTCATCGGAAGTTCGAGCGGCGGCCTCACCACCATTTTTGGGGGATATGAAACGCTTATCGGCGTCTTCCGTAGCCCAGCTGGCGCCCACAGAAAGCTGTGAATCAAACTGACCTTCGACCTCACCCAGCGAGAAGTTAATAGCACTCGCGGACCCAGAGAAACTGGCCAGCCCGATTGCCAGAGGCAACGCGGCGAGCGACCAAGCATGCATTTTTTTTGTCATTGTGCTGCTCCGTTAGAATGAATCATGGGCGCCAGACGACTTGGAGGCCTCTAGCACCGAGAGCAAGTCTGTCACGAGATTAAAAAACGAATTGGCCGATTAGGACGAGTTTTTTGGCCGGTTAGGACATTCATGCAATGAATACCCTCTGGTTTAGGCGTGCAATTATCCGTTGCAATTTTTTGCACAATCACCTGTGTTCCTTTATGGTTAAGGCAGGATTTTAGATGTATCCAATCACAATAATAAAATTGAGACGTCTCCTGTTATGAATCCCGAACTCCATCCGTTACCGTCGGAGCGCGTTCACGAACGTGCTCTCTGGGCTCAAGGCATTGTGCAGTGCCTTGAGGAATACGATAAGGGCATCAAGGATCTACCCGCAGACCTGCGACCTCATTGTAAGCAGGCCGACCTGAGCCTTTCCCACATAACACAAACCGATATGAATCGCCTTTGGCACACAGCCGCTCGCCTGTCACAAGATGAGTGCTTCGGTTTGCGCATGGGGCAACAGCATAATTGCAACACGCTGTCTCTGCTTTGTCTCGCGGCTGCCTCTAGCGAAACACTGGGCGACGCGATTCAACGTATCATCCGCTTTATGCCGGTACTCAGCACCCAAGTGCAGCTGTATTCTGTGGAAGACGACCAATATCTGACCCTATACTTCCAGCCCAAGGGCTCACCGCACCCCATGCACATGGAAGCCTTGATGAGCCAGTGCAACCGTATTTGGGAAGCCCTGGGCATCGGTCGAGCCTCACTGATGCTAGAAACCCGCCTCACTAGCGAACATGACAAGAGCAGGTCCTTGTGTGAGAGCATTCTCGGTGGCCGGGTACGCTTGGGTGCAAAACGACAATCCGTACGAATCAATCGACGCTTTCTAAGCTCTCGTCTGCCGAGTGCCGACGCCTTCTTACGAAAGCGTCTCGATAGCTCCCTGGAAGACATGCTCAGCGATCTGCCCAATGTGGACTTTGCTGAACAGGTAAAACAGCGCATTCGTGTGCTGGTTTCCGAACGTACCGTATCAGAAGAGTTGGTCTCGACCCCTTTCAACATGAGCCCACGGCACTTACGTCGCAAACTCAGCGAGACTCAAACCACCTATGAGAAACTGTTGGATGAGGTGCGCATGGAGCTAGCCGTGCGCCTTATAAAGGAAGGCAAGCTGAACCTCGGTCGCATCGCTTTCGAGCTTGGCTTTCTCGACCCGAGCAGTTTTACCCGCGCCTTCCGCCGATGGGTGGGCATGAGCCCAACCAATTATCGCAGTCAATACAACCAAGCCGCTGTGCCTTCCTGATAGCGACTACATAAACCAATGAGGGCGCCAAGGCGCCCTCATTGGTTTTTGTAATCTTTATATGCTGTCTTTATTGCCCCAACACGCGCATCGCAACGGATTGCTGATCACACGAGCTGATCGCTCAGCAGCACAATAAAAAAGGGAGCCTTTCGGCTCCCTTCTCTTACAACCAAAAAACTACACCTTAACGGATACCTGAAGAACGCAGGGCCGCTGGAGTGAACTGATTGTAGTTCGGCTTGAAATCGTACTGCGGGGCTGAATCCTCTTCAGAATACATACCCAATGCGATGTAGCGACCAGCCAACAAGTCGTACAGCGTTTCAATGGTGTAGCCAGGAATCTTCTCTTTATAGTTGAAGCCCATGTGGCCTTCGCCTACGCGCCAGAGAGTGCCACGACCATCGTAGTGGTCAGCCAGGGTGATCATCCAGGAGTCTTCGTCCATAAAGAAGTTGCGCTGTGCGTAAATATGGCGCTGGCCTTCTTTGACGTTGCCCTGCACTTCCCACACACGGTGCAACTCGAACCGGGTGTAATCAGGGTTGATGTGGCCGGCCTGAAGTACGTCCTCATACTTGACGCTAGGATCTGTCAGTTTGCCGCTATTGTAAGGAACGTAGATTTCCTTCTTACCAACCAACTTCCAGTTGTAACGGTCAGGAGCACCGTTATACATGGCGAAGTTGTCGGAAGTACGCATGCCGTCCGACGCGGTGCCCGGACCGTCATAGGCAACCTGAGGAGCACGGCGCACACGACGCTGACCTGCGTTGTAAACCCACGCCATGCGCGGCTCTTTCAACTGATCCAAGGTGTCGTGTACCAGCAGAACATTACCAGCCAGCCGTGAAGGTGCGTTCACACGCTGTTTGAAGAACAACAGAGTGTTCGGCATGGTGGATGCATCGATGTCATCCATCAGCTGCGGATAACCCGCCTCTTCTTCCAGCTTGATCAGCGTGTAAGAACCATTGGTTTGCGGCATGGCCTGCATATACCAACGCTTGATGTTCACGCGATAGCGGGTGTTGTGGTTCCAAACAATCTCAGCACCAGACTTGGGTACCGGAAACGCGAAAGTGCCATGTGCGAAGTTGGAAATACCATCACCACCATTAACCAGCTTGGCTTGACCAGCAGTCTGCTTGACCTGGTCATACACAGCCTGCGGGTAACCAACGGTACGCTGGGATTTGTAAACCGGCATCTTGAAAGTTTCTGGATAACGCTCAAACAGGGCGACCTGGCCAGGAGTCAGGTTGTCCTTGTATTGCTGATAGTTCTGAGCGGTGATCACAAACTCTGGCTGCTCGCCTTTGAATGGGTCTTCCAGGAAGTTGTTATCCAACTCTTTCCCGGCGTCAGTACCCAAACCGCCAGTCCACTCAGGGATAGTGCCTGCCGCATTACCCGCTTTCTCTGCGCCGATCGGCGTCAAAGTAGTGCCCAACGAATCAATCTCGGACTGGGTCAGGCTTTGCGCCATGACACCAGATGCCAGCAGGCTCAGTGCCAAGCCGCCTGCACCCAATAGAGTTTTTTGCATACGCATATTATTCTTTCTCCTGTGGTCGTTCTTAGAAGCTTACGCTAAAGCTAGCGGCCAGAAAGTCACGGTCAACGCTGGTGTTGTACTTACCATCGAAGAAATCCGTGTAGCTCAGGCTAGCGCCATACTTGTTGCCGTAATCAGCGTTTACGCCCACGCTGATAGACTTAGCATCTTCGGTAAAATTCGGCCCGTAGCCTTCGATATCGTGAGTCCAAGCCAAGTTCGGGCTCAGGTTGATACCGGCAATAACGTTGCTGTAATCCAAGGAAGCGCGCAGACGGTAGCCGTAGGACCAGTCGGTGTAGAAGCCATCGTCTTCACACCAGCTATTGCCATTCGGTGAAGAAGCTTGCGAGGCACAGTTACCAGCGACAACGCCTGCTGCGGCCGAACCTTCATCACCATCGTATGGGCTTTGACCGAACAGAGAGTCGCGGCCAAACTTTGTATCACCCAAACCACCGATGTAGTTTACGCCCGCTTCGCCAACCAGCGAGAGGCGGCTTGCACCCATAACTCGATCAAAGAACTGGATAGCAGTAACCTGCGCCTGCCAGAATTCTTTGCGTTCATAGCCCGGGATGTAAGTACCAGCAGCGACATTTGTGTAATCACGGTGAGTGTTGTCAGCGCCTAGCTGCAAAGCAGTACGGCTCATATCACCGGTGTTTATCTGCAATGGCATGTTTGGACGGTAACTGACTTCACCGCCAATAGAGGCGCCAGCAACACTGGTCTGGAAGCTCATACCGTACAGACGAATATCTTCTGGATATTCAAAGAAGTAACCAGCACCACCCAGTAAGCCGTCGATACCGGCTGTAGGAGCACCACCACCAGCAACCAACTTCCCAGCCTTGTTCGAGTAAATCGGCGTACGACTGTGATAATTCATGGCATAGAAGCCAAATTCTGAATCATTCAGCTCAGGTGCAAAATAGCGGAGCGCAACACCGAACTGACCATCATCACTGGCGTCGCGGTCTTTTTCGCTACGAACGATGGTTGTGAAGTTAGGTTGCTCGCCTTGCGGAAAATCCTGACCAGTGAACACCAATCGATCAGTACAACCTTTGGCCAAAGTATCAGACCCAAAGAAAGTACCGCAGTTATCCAGCACGGTAGGCGCCCACTTCAGCTGGTAAAAGGCTTCCATGCTCAGGTTGTCCGTCAACCCCTGAGACATGTAAAGCATTTCAACCGGCAGCAGACCCTCTTTGATTTCTGCACCCGGACGGCGCAATGCAGCAACGTCAATTGGGTTGATCGAGTTGATCGAGTTCTGGATGAAGGTCGACTCACCCCAGCTCACAACCTGACGGCCCAAACGTACGTTGCCTGGATTGTTGCCAATAAAATAGTTGTGATATACGAACGCGTCTAACAGCGCTACGCCTGAAGCTTTCTGCAGCGGATCACGGCCAGAGTCGTCGATATTATAGAAACGCTGATCACCGTCTTTGGTTTCAAAATCGTACCAGTACTTACCGCGCACGAAAGCACCGGAGTCGCCATAACGCAATTCCAGATCATGCACACCGCGGAAAATTTTGGAGAATACGTCACCAGCCTCGTAGTTCTGACGACCATCGTCAGAGGTTCGAGCTGCTGCCTCACCACCGTTATTAACGGAGATAAAGCGCTTGTCCGCGCCTTGCGTAGACATGCTGGCACCGATGGAAAGCTGTGAGTCGAATTGACCCTGCACTTCACCGAGATTGAAATTGACTGCGTTAGCAGATCCAGAAAAGCTGGCCATTCCGATTGCCAAAGGCAATGCGGCTAAGGACCAAGCATGCATTTTTTTTGTCATTGTGCTGCTCCGTTTGGGTGACATGAACCTGTGTATCGAGGGACACGTTCAGGACGAACGCAGTCTGTCATGAGGCCAGTACAAATAACCTGCCCAAGTCGGCCAATATATTTGTCTCAAAAGGACATTCACGCAATGAATTAGCATTATGCAATATTACTAAAGGCACCCAAGAAGGCGAAAAGCCACTCAGCAAAGCTGGTTTATAACCCAACCAAAATCACACGCCAACGCCTCTGGGCTGAGCAACCGCTAGTCAAACCTGAGCTCATTTACTTTTTTTAATGCATTCTTAATAAGCTTTGACCTGCCCATTAAAAGGGTACACCTAGCGGCTGCCAAGGGCTTCAGAAGAATCCAACATTGCTGGTAACAATATTCTGCTCTGCGAAACTAAATTCCAGGCTTTTCCACGTATTTTTTATCGTTATAATCCGCCAACAAGACAAACACCGTTTTTGTCACCTACAAAGTAAAACAGGCTGGGGATGATGTTCGAACAGTCGAGTTCACGCTCCTTTATACGTGTACGTGAAAGTGCATTCTGGGCTACGGCCGTAGAGCAAACACTCAGGCAGTATGACCTCTCATTGCGCAACTCCAGCGCAGCCGCTTGCCTGTTCAGCGACCAGTTTGAAGCCGAAGGCTTTATTGACCAGCAGTTTTGCTCTCTGGTTTGGAGCGAAGCAACGCGTATAGCGGATGATCCTTTGCTCGGCTTGCGCATGCATCGGGTCTTCAGCCCTACCGCATTCAATATGCTCGCTCTAGCTGCTTCAGCCTCACCGACGATAGAGGATGCGCTGAATATCCTCACGAGATACTTTCCGATCGTCAGCACCCAGCTGACTTTGAAAGTAGAAATGCGAGAAGAATCGGTGCACCTGGAGCTCAAACCAATAGGCCATACTCACCCGCAGCACCTGGCTTCTATTGTTGGCTACTTGGCACGTTACTTCACCCGCATAGACCTTGACGCAGATGGGCTACTTTACGGCATTCAGCTGGCTGACCATCATCATGCGCACGAGAGCAGTTGCCGCCTCTTGCTGAAAAATCAACTGGTCAGCTTTGCAGACTCTTACTCGTTGTCGCTCAAACGCCAGTTGCTGGACAAGCCCCTAGCTACCGCATCTAGCGTCCTCTTGCCCAAACTGACTGAAATCCTGCAACACATGCTGGCCACTTTACCCAGCAGCGCCCTGTCCGAGCAGGTGAAGCGTCGAATCCATTTACTCTTGGGGTCTGGTGACATCAGCGCCGAGCGGGTTGCCGGGCCCATGAATATCAGCCAGCGACACCTGCGCCGTAAATTGAGTCAGGAAGGAACGTCTTACGAGCAGTTAGCCGATGAGGTTCGGCGTGAAGCGGCGCTGCGTATGATTGCCGATGGGCAATTGTCGTTAACCAGCATTGCTTATGAACTGGGCTTTTTAGACCCGAGCAGTTTTACCCGCGCTTTCCGCCGCTGGACCGATATGAGCCCAACGGCCTACCGTCGCCAGCTCAGCAAAAAAGCCAACCCTTCCAGCTAAACAACTGGAAGGGTTGTCACGCCTTATTCAGGTTTAATGAACAACAGCGTCATGCGATCACTTTCACCAATGGCAAGGTAACGCGCCCGATCCTTGTCGCCCAAACGCAGCGTTGGCGGCAACGTCCAGACGCCTTCCGGGTGATCCGTTGAATCCTGCACGTTCTGATTAACCGGGCTCACCGACACCAGTTCAAACCCTGCGGCTTCGGCCAGTTCCCGTACCTTGGTCTCGGTCACATAGCCTGTTTTGATCATCTGCTCCATGCTGGTACCGGCACGTGCGCGATGCTCCACGACCCCCAACATGCCACCGGGTTTCAGCGCAGCGTAGAACTTGCCAAACATTTGCCCGGCCTGATCTTCACCAGCAGATAACCAGTTGTGTACATTGCGGAAAGTCAGTACGCGGTCCGCAGTGCCAGGTTCAGTGATGGGTAGCTCTGGGTCGTAGTTCAGCGTGGCTAGTTCTACCTTGCCGTAAAGTTCGGGGGCGTCAGCTAATTTGGCTTCAAACTCGGAACGCGAGCGACGGAAAAAAGCCACATCCGACTCAGGATCAAAATGCGCAGCAATCAACTTGCCGTCATCGTGCAGCAAAGGCGCCAGGATTTCGGTATACCAGCCGCCGCCGGGCCAGACTTCGATGACCGTTTGCTCCGGCGTTACACCGAAAAAAGCCAAGGTATGTTCGGGGTTGCGATAGGCATCGCGCATGACATTTTGGATATTACGCACGCTGCCGGATGTTGCATCGCGCAATGCCTCCTGCTGCGCTTGCGTAACTTGCGGCGGCGAAACCGCCGTATCCTGCGCCAGTACCGCACCCGATAAAAGTAACGCGTTAGCAGCCACCAAAAACCGATTCATCCCAATACCTCCCCTTACCTGACTGAAAAACCAAACGTCACAAGACTAGACCCTGACCGCCTTGATGACACGTCTTGTGACAAGACCCTTGAGAAATGGTGCCCGCAAAGCAAAACATCGCGGGTAATTTGTAACAAAGCAGACGGCCAATGCTCTACTCTTTATATAGCCAATTACGAGGACCACTCTGTGCTGGATACCCTGCCCCTGTTGAACCGTCTCGATTTCCCGCCTATCAAACGTCGGGCGCTGGACACTTTACAGGTCAACCTGACCTACGAATGCAACCAGCGCTGCTTGCATTGCCACGTGAACGCCGGCCCTACTCGCACAGAAGCCATGAGTGATGAGGTAATCGAGGACTTATATCGGGTAATAGACGCGCATTCGGTAAAAACACTGGATTTGACTGGCGGCGCACCCGAGATGCACCCGCGCTTTCGCGACATAGTGCGCCATGCACGGGCCGAGGGTATTGAAGTTATTGACCGCTGCAATCTCACCATCCTTTCCGAGCCGGGTTATAAAGACCTGGCTGAGTTTTTGGCTGCTAATCACGTTCAGATATCTGCCTCACTACCTTGCTACTCGCGCGACAATGTAGACAAGCAACGCGGCGATGGTGTGTTTGAGCGCAGCATTCAAGGCTTGTTGCAGCTCAACCGCCTGGGTTACGGCGTAGCCGGAAGTGGCCTTGAATTGAATCTGGTGTACAACCCACAGGGCCCGAGCCTGCCACCGCCCCAAGCTGCGCTCCAGAGCGAATACAAAGAGCATCTGAGTGAAGATTTTGGCATCGCGTTCAGCCAGCTATTCACTATCACTAATCAGCCCATTGCGCGCTTTGGCAGCACCTTGGCAAGTCGTGGCCAATTCAACGACTACATGCAGTTACTGCGCGACAATTTCAGTGCCGACAACCTGCCGGGGCTAATGTGCCGCAATACCATCAGCGTCGACTGGCGCGGTTATTTATACGATTGCGACTTCAATCAAATGCTGGAACTGCCGCTGCCACTCATCGCCAGTGATCGCCCACATCTGAACCAACTGGCCGACCAAACACTGCAAGACAACCCCATCGCCACTCGCGACCATTGCTTTGCCTGCACCGCTGGCCAAGGCTCTAGCTGTGGCGGCGTGATCAGCTAAAACGGGTTGAATCTCTAACTCACATCAATCCACTGACAGGTACCACTGCATGGCCATCAGTAGTATGACCGGCATTTTTTTCTGGGGTTTTCTGCTCGCGTACGGCGCAATCATGTTCGCGCTGTCGCCCCGTAGCGTTACTCTTGGCGGCTTTTTTAACGGTGAAGATAACGCTGGCCGCCCAGCCTCGCCATTGCTACTCACCATCAGTATTTTCATCAGCTGGATTTTTGCCAAATCGGTTACCAACGCGGCAAACCTAGGTGCGGAGTTTGGTTTGGTTGGTGGCTTGGCTTACGCCACTTACTGGCTGTCGATCCCGCTGTGCGGCTATGTGATCTACCGTTTGCGTCGTCAATTCGGCGCCACCAGCATGGTTAGCTTTTTGACCAGCAACTATGGTCGCGGCGCCGCACTCGCGTTTTCTGCCGCCATTCTTATTCGCCTGTTCAATGAAATATGGAGCAACACTGCGGTGGTTGGCGGCTACTACGGCGAAAGTGGTAGCACACCTTTCATTCTCGCTGCGTTGCTGTTCACTGCAGTGACACTGGCCTACAGCCTACGCGGCGGTTTGCGCAGCTCAATTCTGACTGACGCAGCTCAAGCAGCAATTTTCGTCGTCGCATTGGTGTGGGTGCTGGGCCTGGTATTACCTAACCACTCGGTGAGCGAGTTAAGCAGCACCAGCAGCTGGGCGATGAATGCCGGGGTAGACCTCTTTCTGGTCGCGTGTTTACAGCTGTTCAGCTACCCATTCCATGATCCTGTACTAACTGATCGCGGATTTATCACCGAAGAAAAAACCATGTTGCGCGCCTTTACGCTGGCCGGGGTACTGGGGTTTTTCGCGATATTGGCGTTCAGTTTGATCGGCGTACACGCCAGCCTCAGCGGCATCGAAGCCAGCGGCAACGTTCCCGCAGAGCTGGCCAAAACCATGGGTATCGGCGCGCTAATCGTAATGACCTTGGTGATGATTTCTGCTGCTGGCTCAACGCTGGATTCCACTTTCTCAAGTCTGGCTCGCCTCACCGGCCGTGAATTACCAGCGCTGGCTGGGCGCAACCTGGGGCAAAAGGCGATAGCTGTGGGCATGCTCGCCATGGTGCTGTTTGCCATATTCGGCAACTTACCCATGCTAGCCGGCACAGACATTCTCAAAGCCACCACCATCAGCGGCACCATGGTGATTGGCTTGGCCCCGGTGTTTATCCTGCACGGTGTTGTGCGTCCTACTCGGCTGGGCTTTCACCTGAGCTTTTGGTGTGGCCTGCTGCTCGGCGTTGCATTGATCCTAAACTGGATTCCCGCCAGCTGGGCCATTGGCGATGGCCGCTACGCGTTGCTGTTGGGCGTTAACTTGTACGGCCTCCTGCTATGCACTGCGGCCTACCTGCTCTGCGGTATGCGGAGAACAGCATGACGCCTGGACGCAGTTGTCCGCTGGACTATCAGCTGCCGACCGATAACTTTACCGCCGAGGCGCTGTTCGCCTGCGACTCTCTCTACGTGGTGGGTGGGCTTTACGGCAACGAACAAGCACTCACGGCACTGACCAAACGGCTCCAGCGTGAACCCGAGGCACGCGTGGTGTTCAACGGCGACGCTCATTGGTTTGATTGTGAGCCAGACATGTTCAAGCGCATCGAAGAGCAGATTGCACCGCACACTCTGCTGCGCGGTAACGTCGAGACAGAGCTAGGGCGTAAGGAGCATTCGGACAACGGTTGCGGCTGCGCCTACCCGTCAGACGTACCCGAGCAAACGGTGGACTGGTCAAACGCCATCCATGCACAGCTAAGCGCTTGTGTAGATCAGTTACCCGGCATGGCTGATTCTTTGGCGCAGCGGGCAGCAACAGCTGTGGTTGAAATCGCTGGGCAACGCGTGGCCATCACCCACGGTGACGAACAATCTCTGGCCGGCTGGCAATGTGACCGTCAAACGCTAAGTCGCCCTGAGCGTCAACAGCAATTGGCCAAGTGGTGCGACAACAACCGAATCAGTGTGCTCGCGACCAGTCATACTTGCTCACCCGCCGCACTGGCCACGGAGCGCTGGGCAGTAATCAATAACGGCGCTGCTGGCCTGCCTAATTTCAACAATGGCAGCTACGGCCTGGTCACGCGTATCGCTTCACAACCCAGCCTCGCGGCGCTTTATCGTGCACAGGTCGGCGCTTTGTATATCGAAGCCATACCGCTTAATTACGATCACCCATCCTTTATCGCCGAATTTGATCGCCAATGGCCAACAGGCAGCCCTGCTGCCCTGTCTTACCGTGCGCGAATCACCGACGGCACCACAGATCAACCGCTGGATGCATTACTCGGGGGCTTTACCCTGGCCAGTACCCTTTGCGCCCTGGAGGCCCATTTCGTATGAATATCAAGAAGCTGGCAGTACTGCTGGCAATCATCGCGCTAGTAGTCGCGTTCTTTGTTTTTGACCTTAACCAATACTTTAGCCTGGACGCGATCAAGGCGCAGCAAACCGCCTTGAATGCGCAGGTGGTCGCCAACCCTCTGATCGCTGGCGGGCTGTTCTTTGCGGCTTACGTTCTAGTGACAGCACTGTCATTACCCGGTGCGGCGCTGATGACGCTAGCCGGCGGAGCGCTTTTTGGGCTCGGCTGGGGTTTGTTGCTGGTGTCCTTCGCATCCAGCCTGGGTGCAACGCTAGCCATGCTGATCAGCCGTTTTCTGCTGCAAGACTGGGTTCAGAAACGCTTTGGTCGTCGTCTGAAGCCTCTGAACGACGGCATTGAGCGAGAAGGCGCCTTCTATCTATTCGCCCTGCGTCTAGTACCGGCTTTCCCGTTCTTCATGATCAACCTCGCCATGGGCCTCACCCGCATCAAGGCGCGCACCTTCTGGTGGGTAAGCCAGCTGGGCATGCTGCCGGGCACCTTTGTTTACGTGAACGCTGGCCGCGAACTGAGCCAGCTGGAATCCCTCGGCGGCATCCTGTCTCCAGGCCTGATTGGCGCCTTTGTACTGCTCGGCCTGTTCCCGCTGATCGCGCGTAAGATCCTCGATTACATCAAAGCTCGCCGCGTGTACAAAGGCTGGGAGAAGCCAAAATCCTTTGATCGCAATCTAGTGGTTATCGGCGCCGGTAGCGGTGGCTTGGTCAGTGCGTATATAGCGGCAGCGGTTAAAGCCGAAGTCAGCCTGATCGAAAAGCACGCCATGGGCGGCGACTGTCTCAACACCGGCTGTGTACCCTCCAAAGCGCTGATTCGCTCAGCGCGGCTGGCGGCTGAAATCAAACGCGCTGCCGCGCTTGGCTTTACCAACGCCAGCGCGACCGTAGACTTCGCTCGCGTGATGGACCGCGTGCAGCGGGTGATCAAAGACATCGAGCCGCACGATTCAGTTGATCGCTACAGCGAACTCGGCGTTGATGTCATTCAAGGTGCAGCGCGTATCAGCTCACCCTGGAGCGTTGAAGTAGAAGGCCGCACTCTGACCACCCGCAATATCATCATCGCTGCGGGTGGTCGCCCAATAATGCCGCCGATCCCCGGCTTGGACGCTGCGCCGGCGTATACCTCTGACACCCTGTGGGGGCTACGCGAACAACCTCGTCGCCTGTTGGTATTAGGGGGCGGCCCGATCGGCTGTGAGCTGGCACAAGCCTTCCAACGCCTGGGTTCGCAAGTGATTCAGATGGAACGCGGCGAACGCTTGCTACCACGTGAAGATAGCGACGCCAGTGAGCTGGTTAGCCTCGCCATGCGCAGCGAAGGCGTCGACTTGCGGTTAAGTCACCAGGCTGAGCGTTTCGAGCAGAACGCCGAAGGTCATGTGGTTATCGCAAAGAAAATGGACACAGACGAGCTGGTTTCCATTGGCTTTGACGCGGTGCTAGTAGCCGTTGGCAGGCAAGCCAATACCAAAGGCTATGGCGTCGAAGATCTGGAATTAAAGCTGCGCGACAACGGCACGCTGGACACCAACGAATTTCTGGCCACGCGTTTCCCTAACATTTACGCAGTCGGCGATGTGACCGGGCCGTACCAGTTTACCCATGCCGCCGCGCATCAAGCCTGGTACGCCGCAGTTAACGCGTTGTTTGGTGGCTTCAAGCGCTTCAAGGTCGACTACCGCGTGCTCCCCCACGTCACCTTTACCGAACCCGAGGTTGCCCGCGTGGGTCTCTCTGAAACAGAGGCACGCGAGCAAGACGTCGAGGTTGAAGTCACTCGCTACGGTATTGATGACCTGGATCGTGCCATCGCCGATGAAGCGGCTGAGGGCTATGTGAAAGTGCTGACCGTACCCGGCAAAGACCGCATCCTGGGCGTCACCATCGTGGGTGCCCATTCTGGCGAGCTGATAGCCGAATACGTTCTGGCCATGAAGCATGGTTTGGGTCTGAACAAGGTGCTGGGAACTATACACAGCTACCCCACCATGTCCGAGGCCAACAAGTACGCCGCAGGTGAATGGAAGCGCGCGCATGCACCTGAAAAACTGCTCGGTTGGGTGCAGCGCTGGCACCGCTGGCGGTTAAAGCACTGATGCTGAACGCTGGCTCACCGCGCCTGAGCATCATCATGCCAGCGCGCAACGAGGCTAAGCATATAGTTGCCAGTCTGTTGCCGCTGCAGTCATTGCGCGGCGAGCTGGAGGTCATCCTGGTCGATGGCGGCAGCAGCGATAGCACAGTAGCGTTGGCTGAACCGCTGTGCGATCAGGTGCTGCACAGCCCTCCCGGCCGCGCTCGGCAAATGAATGCCGGCGCCACCGTAGCCAGCGGCGAGACCCTGCTATTTTTGCACGCCGATACGCAGCTGCCGGCGGGCTTCTTGCACTTGATTAGCTTGAAGGTGAATGCGCAAGAACCCTGGGGCCGCTTCGATGTAAAGCTCGAACCAAGCGGTGCTCTGCTGCGCTTGGTTGCTTCGATGATGAACTGGCGCTCGCGCTTAACCGGAGTCTGCACCGGGGATCAGGGCATTTTTGTGCAGCAGCGACTATTTGCGGAACTTGGTGGCTACGCAGACCTCCCACTTATGGAGGACATAGAGCTAAGCAAGCGGCTGCGCCAGCATGGCAAACCAGTCTGCTTGCAGCCAGCTCTGATTACCTCCAGCCGCCGCTGGCAACAGCACGGCACCCTGCGCACCATAGTCCTGATGTGGTGGCTGCGCATGCTCTACTGGCTGGGCGTACCACCCCATCGCCTGGCCCTGTGGTACTAACTTGGTAGGATTTTTCAGAACCTGACGGAGGCTTACATGCCCAACCGCCCTCGCCCGCTATTGATTTTCGCCAAGGCTCCGATTCCTGGCCAAGTCAAAACCCGCCTGATTCCCGCGCTGGGCGCCAAAGGTGCCTGCGAGCTTTACACGCAGCTACTGCGCCATAGCCTGCAACAGACCATCGATTGGCCAGCGCAACGCTATCTTTATGCGCCGCAGATCGATCACCCATTGTTGCAACAACTGGCCAAAGAACATGACCTTATCCTGCGACTTCAGGTAGGCGCTGACTTGGGTGAACGTATGGCTAACGCACTGGCAGAATTCACCGGTGGCGCCCTGTTAATTGGCAGCGACTGCCCGGATATGAATACCGCCGTGTTGCAGCAAGCCAATACTGCATTGGCGACTCACGATGCTGCGGTGATACCCAGCGAGGATGGCGGGTATGTGCTGATAGGCCAACGGCGTCCCGATGCGGTCCCTTTCACTAACATGCATTGGAGCCATAGCCGGGTTATGCATGAGACCCGCAAACGACTCCAGGCGGCGGAACAAAGCCTGTGGGAAGGTGCCACCCTGTGGGACCTCGATGAACCAAGCGATCTAATGCGCCTACCACCAGAACTACGACCGGAGATAGCGGGCGCTGCTTAGAGCGCACGCTAGACAGCACCGGTCTCGTTAACGCTGATAATACAACCACCCCTTAATCACTATTTTTTATCGAGCTTCATTCCAGCGGCAGGACATTGTTCATATTCCGTCTCGCTGACTATATGGTCACTGGCATTGCATCACCCGTGAAATCACCCCACGACCACCCATGCCAAGGATCTAACATGTTTGAACTAAGCCCCCGCGTAGAAGAAGTAAAACAGCAAGTCGAAGCTTTTATGGATGAGTACATCTACCCGAATGAAGCGCTGTTTTACGAGCAAGTCAAAGATAACAAGTGGGGCCATCCGCCGATCCTGGAAGAGCTCAAAGCAAAGGCGCGCAGCCAGGGCCTGTGGAACATGTTTCTGCCCCACTCCGAGCGTGGCGCGGGCCTGAACAACGAAGAATACGCGCACCTCTGTGAAATCATGGGTCGTGTTTCCTTCGCGGGTGAAGTCTTCAACTGCAGCGCCCCGGATACCGGCAACATGGAAACCATCGAGCGCTACGGTAACGAAGAGCAAAAAGAGCAGTGGCTCAAGCCGTTGCTGGCTGGCGAAATCCGTTCTTGCTTCTCCATGACCGAACCCGACGTCGCCTCCTCCGACGCCACCAACATCCAGTGCGAAATTCGCCGCGAAGGCGATGAGTACGTGATCAACGGTACCAAGTGGTGGTCTTCCGGAGCTCTGAACGAGCATTGCAAGATCGCCATTGTAATGGGCAAGACCGATCCCGATGCGCCCAAGCATTTGCAGCAGAGCATGATTCTGGTGCCACTCGACACCCCCGGCGTGACCATCGTTCGTGAACTGCACGTGTTCGGTTACGACCACGCACCGCATGGCCACGCCGAGATCACCTACGAGAACGTTCGCGTTCCGGTTTCCAATATTCTGCTGGGCGAAGGCCGCGGATTTGAAATTGCTCAAGGTCGCCTCGGGCCAGGCCGTATTCACCATTGCATGCGCAGCATCGGCATCGCCGAACGTGCACTGGCCGCCATGTGCCGCCGCGCCGCCGAGCGGGTCGCTTTTGGTAAGCCGCTGTACCAGCACGGCAGCACCTCTGAAGCCATCGCCAAGTCACGCTGTGAGATCGATCAGGCTCGCCTGCTGACCCTGCACGCTGCACGCTACATGGACCTGCACGGCAACAAGGTTGCCCGTCAGCAAATCGCCATGATCAAAGCCGTTGCACCTACCATGGCCTGCAACGTGATTGACCGCGCGATCCAGGTATTTGGCGCCAAGGGCGTATGCCAAGACACCTTCCTGGCTTCTGCTTACGCCAAGGCTCGTACCTTGCGCCTGGCCGACGGCCCAGACGAAGTCCATTTCGGCACCATCGCCAAGTTGGAAATGAGCCAATATCTATAATCTCGTCCAGGCTCTGCCGGTTTACGGGTAGAGCCTGAATGTTTTTGAGGCCTGCACTATGAGTTCATTATTTGATTTAACCGGCAAGGTCGCGATCATCACCGGTTCGACCAAGGGCATCGGCAAAGCCATTGCCGAGGAATACGCCAAGGCGGGTGCCAAAGTTGTCATTTCCAGCCGCAAGGCGGACGTCTGCGAACAGGTTGCAAGCGAACTGCGTGAGCAGGGTTTCGACGCTATGCCCATTGCTTGCCATGTAGGCGATAAAGCGCAGTTGCAGAACCTGGTCGACCAGACGCTAGCGGCTTGGGGCAAGATCGACATTCTGGTGTGCAACGCTGCCACCAACCCGGTTTATGGCCCCACGCACAACGTCAGCGACGAGGCCTTCGACAAGATCATGGGCACCAACGTCAAGGGTACGTTCTGGCTGTGCAACATGGCGATTCCGCACATGGTCAAGCAAGGTGGCGGCTCTATCGTGCTGCTGTCGAGCATCGCCGGCCTACGGGCCAGCGCCAACATCGGCGTATACGGCATGTCCAAGGCAGCCGAAGCCGGTCTGGCACGCAACCTCTCGCTGGAATGGGGTCCGCAGAATATTCGCGTTAACTCCATCGCTCCTGGCCTGATCCGTACCGACTTCGCCCAAGCTCTGATCGAAGACCCTGAACGCCTCAAGCGAGTAGAAGAAAAACTGCCGCTACGCCGCGTTGGTGAACCTGTCGATATCGCCGGGGTGGCGCTGTTCCTGGCCTCCAAAGCAGGCGCTTACGTCACTGGCCAGACCATCGTTGCCGATGGCGGCGATACCATTGCCTGATAACGTCTGATTCATAAGGCTTTTCTACACGCCAGGCGGCCGCCTGGCGTGTTACTTTCTGCACAGACCCATTCACTACAGGACCATAAGATGAGCGGAGCCACCCTGATTGAAGTATTGCCTGCACACCAGTTTGACCAAGCCAAGCTGGCCAAATACCTGCAGGATTACCTCCCCGGAGCCAACCAGGGCATGAAAGTCCAGCAGTTCCAGGGCGGCCAGTCCAACCCGACTTTCCTGCTGGAAATCGGCGAAAAGCGTTACGTTTTGCGCAAGAAGCCACCGGGCAAACTGCTGCCTTCTGCACACATGGTCGAGCGTGAGTACCAAGTGATCAATGCACTGGGTAAGACTGATGTGCCGGTTCCCGGCGTCCACCTGTTGTGTGAAGACCCCGAGATCATCGGCACCGCTTTCTATGTGATGGACTACGTTGACGGTCGCGTTTACTCGCAGCCACAGCTGGCCGAAGTAGCGCAAGAAGAACGCATGCCGATCTACCAATCGATGATCCAGACCATGGGTCAGCTGCACAATGCCGACTGGAAAGCCATTGGCCTGGAAGGCTACGGCAAGCCCGACAACTACATCGCCCGTCAGCTCAAGCGCTGGGGCGGCCAGTTTGAAGCCAGCCGTACCGACGACATGCCCTCCATGGATGCCCTGATGAAGTGGCTGCCGGAAAACATCCCTGCGGACGACAGCACCACCATCGCCCACGGCGACTTCCGCATCGGCAACCTGATGCTGCACCCAACTGAATCCAAGGTCGTGTCTATTCTCGACTGGGAACTGGCGACCCTGGGCCATCCGCTGTCTGACCTAGCCTACTGCTGCCTGCCCTACCACATGCCAGTAAACGTCGATGGCGCCAAAGGTTTGGTTGGTGCCGATCTGAAAGCCCTTGGCCTGCCAGAAGAGCAGCAAGTGCTGGACTGGTACTGCCAACACACCGGCCGCAGCGGTGTGCCAGACTGGAACTTTTATGTAGCCTTCTCGCTGTTCCGTTTGGCCGCCATCGTGCAAGGTGTTTACCACCGCGCGCTGCAAGGCAACGCCAGCAACGCGGATGCACTGGAAGTCGGCAAACGCGCAAGCCTGCTAGCTGATCGCGGCTGGGAAATAGCCCAGAGCAAGTAACTCGGCAACACCCTCGCGGGGCACCTCATCAGGTGCCCCGCATTGTTTTTACCCAAAGACGCTTTCGCCTACCGAAACCTCCGAATACCAAACATCGCAAAGGAATCTCTATGTCCAAGCCAATCAAGCGCGTGTTGCTGACCAACGATGACGGCTGGCGCGGCCCCGGCCTGAAAGTGCTGGAAGAGATTGCCGCACAGATCGCCGAAGAAGTCTGGATCGTCTCTCCAGACCTGGACCAGAGCGGCGTTTCCATGTCCATCTCGGTTCACCACCCGCTTCGCGTACATCACTTTGAAGAACGCCGTTTTAGCGTCAGCGGGACGCCCAGTGACTGCGTGCTATTGGGTGTGGCCGAGCTGATGCCCGAGAAGCCCGATCTGGTGCTATCCGGCGTCAACCACGGCGCCAACATCAGCGACTCAGTCGCGTATTCCGGCACCATCGGCGGCGCACTGACCGGCACCTTGCTCGGCATCCCGGCGATTGCCCTGAGTCAGGCCTACCATGCTGGCGTGCCCACCGAATGGGATACCGCCCGCGAGTACGGCGGCAAGCTGGTACGTGAACTTCTGGCCGAAGGCTGGCCGGAAGACTGCGCCATGAATATCAACTTCCCAGCGCTACCGCCCAAGGAAGTACGTGGCGTTGCTATTTGCCGCCCACAGCGCGGCAGCATTGGCGGCGTGAATATCGAGCGCCGTGAAGACACCCGTGGCGTGCCCTATTACTGGCTCGGCTTCCAGCGACAGACCGAAAAGGTTACCGGCATGCAGTCCGACGTCGGCGCACTGCGTGAAGGCATGATCAGCATGTCACCCGTGCGCATCGAACGTGATATAGCCAGCAGCTGGCAAGTCGATACCACCGCCATGGCCAGCACCCTCGGTATCGACGTAACCCAAGCAGGCCGCAAGCCGCTTGGTGAAGACGTCAGTATCGATCACTAATTAACCGGGGTGTGGCTGTCGCCGCACCCGCTTACAACGCAGCACAGCAGAGGACAGGAACCATGCAACGCTTTGACAACAAGATTGCCCTGATCACCGGCGCCGGCAGCGGTATTGGCCGCGCGACCGCCAAACGTCTGGCCAGTGAAGGCGCCAAACTCATGTTGGTAGACCGCAACGCCGAAGGTCTGCAGCAGACACTCAGCGAACTACCATCCGGCACCGAAGTGCAGCATCGCACCCTGGATGTGTCCCAAGAAGCCGAAGTCGAAAAGTGCGTAGCCGACACCGTCAGCCACTACGGCAGCCTGGACGTGCTGTGCAACAACGCCGGCATTGCCGGTGGTGACTACAGCGGCGCCCCCGAGCAAAGCCTGGAAACCTGGCAGCAGATCATCGCCGTCAACCTGTATGGCGTCATGCTGTTCACTAAATACGCCTCGCAGCAGATGCTGAAACAGGGCAAAGGCGCCATCGTGAATACCGCCTCGGTTGCGGGTATTCGCTCCGGTGCCGGCGGCAACGCCTACAGCGCATCCAAGGCCGGTGTAATCAACTTCACCATGACCTCGGCCTGCGACCTCGGCGGCTCCGGCATCCGGGTTAACGCGGTTTGCCCCGGTCTGATCGAAACCGGTATGACAGCGCCCGTATTCGACTATGCCCGCAGCAACAACAAGGAAGAGAAACTCGGTTCACGCTGCGAGCTGCGCCGCTATGGCCGCCCGGAAGAGATTGCCAGTGCCATTGCCTTCCTGGCCAGCGACGATGCTAGCTATGTCACCGGTCAGGCCCTGCCGGTCGATGGCGGCAATACGGCGTCGCTGAACCTGCCAGGCATGAAGTTCTAACCACAAAGCTACCTGCGTGGCCATCGCGGCGTTAAAAACAGGCTGAAAAAGCTCATTTACAACGTGTAAACTCCGCTTTTTAGCCTGTTTTTGCGGGGACGTCGAGTCCTTGCGCTGCCTGCCTCGCCTACGCTTTTCAACCGTCTGCTAACTCTTTTTGACTTGTCGGCAGCACTTGCTGCCAGCCGCTGGAAGTCGGACACTGAACGCTGATCAACCCAACAGCAGCGTACAACAGCATGGCTACCCAACCCCTCGCGATCGATTACATCACCGGCCACTGCTCCCTCGGCGGCCTGCTGCTGGGCGCCAGTGAACTGGGCATCTGCAGCATACTGCTTGGCGACGATGACGAAAGCCTTCTGTGCGACCTGCAGGGCCGCTTTACCGGCGCCAATTTGCAAGCCAACCCTGAACGCCTGCGATCCGATATGCAGCAGCTCCTCGCCTTTATCGAGCGCCCACGCCAGTCGCTTAAGCTGAGCATGCCGCTCAACGCCGTCGGCACCGCATTTCAACAGCACGTGTGGGAAGAACTACAGCAGGTAAGCAACGGCAAAACCATTAGCTACAGCGAGCTGGCTGCACGCATTGGCAAAACCAAGGCAACCCGCGCGGTCGCCAGTGCCTGCGCCGCCAACCCACTCGCCATCGCAGTGCCCTGTCACCGCGTGCTGCGGAGCGATGGCGACATTTCCGGCTACCGCTGGGGCGTAGCACGCAAGCGTGAACTATTACGCAGGGAGGCCGCGTTTGCAGAACAGTCTTGACCTCTTCGCTCCGCCCGCCCCTGAGCCCATCGCCATTGGGCCGGATGCCAGGTTGCTGAAAGGCTTTGCCCATGCGCAAGCTGATAACCTGCTGGCGCGGATCGGCCAGATAGAACAACAGGCCGCCTTTCGTCATCAAATCACGCCCGGTGGGCATGCCATGTCATCAGCCCAGACCAGCTGCGGCACCTACGGCTGGGTTACCGACAAGCGCGGTTATCGCTACACCACTGAAGATCCTTTGACCGACAAGCTCTGGCCTGCCATGCCCGCTTCGTTTTGTGAGCTGGCGGCTCGCGCTGCTACTGAGGTTGGTTTTGATGGGTTTGATCCGCAGTCCTGTTTGATCAATCGGTACCAGACGGGTGCAGGTATGGGGTTGCATCAAGATAAAGATGAGCAGGATTTAGCTGCGCCTATTGTGTCAGTGACCTTGGGGGCGCCTATTACGTTTTTGTTTGGTGGGTTGCTGCGGGCGGATAAGCCTGGGCGGTGGTTGTTGGAGCATGGGGATGTGGTGGTTTGGGGTGGGGTTAGTCGGTTGTATTTTCATGGGGTTGCGCCGTTGGGTAAGAAGGCGGTGCATTCGGTTACGGGGGCGGTTAGGTATAACCTGACGTTTCGGCGGGTGGTGGGTTAGATAGTTGTTTTTCGCTATGTATTTTTGTACTGGCTCGTGCTTGCATTTCGCCTTGCTGGCGAGTTGGAGGGGAATGCTAGCCCATTCCCCTCTAAAAGCCCCCATGGGCACCCAGCTAATCGGCTCTTCGGGTTCGGTGCGTTGCTTGATCTGCCGGGAACGCGCCTAGCCAGCCGCCCACAAACTTGCTTCGCTCAGACACCGTAAGCATCTTTTTCCCGGCAGCTCTGCGTTACTCGCCCGCTCAGATGGGCATTTTTAGTCAGTTCGGCCCTGACCGAAGTGCTCAGTATCAAGATTTCAGTCTAGACAACAGTCACATGTTTTTAATTCGGGGGAAGCAGTTGTCTGCTTTATGCCCAGGCTGTGTAAAAACGCAGCAGCCCTTCTTATCTCCGCGCTTCTACGTTAAATCGGTAAGCGGCTCGGTTAGCGAACAGGCCTAGATTTTGTGTAGGGATGTGCTATTCGCGCCTATTTTCACTGGGAGAGGTAAGCAAAAGTGTTTTACACAGCCTGGACCGGCGCGGCCATTCGAAGTGTCCATGAGCGTGACGCTATTCACTCGCTTTTACGCTAATAGATGCGACTAACAATCGAACTGCTGCGCCTGCTCACTGAATTACATACTTCAGTCCGCTGAAGATAAGTCGAGCACTTTCCTCTCCACTTGGCTGGAGCCGAATACTGATCACTCAGGTTATACCTGCTCGGCTATATTCTTGCTCAGATAGTCGAGAAAGCAGGTGATGCGTGAAGCTAGCACGGTGTTGCGGTAGTAAACCGCATGCACCGGTTGGCGCACCTCGACGGTATCGCGCAGCAGTAATTGCACCAAATCACCATGGGCTCGGTCTGCATCCGTCATAAAGTCAGCGAGGCAGACAATCCCTGCGCCGGCCAAGGAGAGTTGACGCAGGGTTTCCCCACTAGAAGCGCTGACACTTGGGGTGATGCTTAACGAGTCCCCAAGAGCGTGGCGCAGTGGCCATTGGTTGAGGCTATCGGGTTGAGTAAAGCCGAGCAGACTATGGCTGCTCAGTTCCTTGACGCTTTGCGGTATTCCTTGGGCCTTGAGATAGGTCGGGCTAGCGAGGATGCGAAGACGACTGGTGCATAATGGCCGCGCATGCAGGGTTGAATCCCGCAGCGTACCGATTCGAATGGCGACATCGGTACGCTGCTCAAGCAGGTCGATGATCTGCTCGCTGCTGTGTAATTCCAGCTGGATTTGTGGGTATTGAGCACGGAAGCCCTCTACCAGAGGCACCACCTTATGCAGCATGAACGGCGCGGCAGCGTTGATCCTTAAACGGCCTGCGGGTTTCTGTCGGCGGACTTTCATCTGCTCTTCGGCGTCTTCCACCGCATCGACAATTCTGCGCGCCTGAACGAGAAAGGCCTGCCCCTCTTCGGTCAGTTCTAGGCGGCGCGTTGTGCGGCGTAACAAGGTGACATCTAGCTTATCTTCCAAACGACTGAGCGCTCGGCTGACGCCGGAAGGCGTCTGAGTCAGTTGTTCGGCCGCAGCGCTGATTGAGCCGCTGTCCACCACGTGGACGAAGGCCAGCATTTCATCGAGTGTCGTCTTCATTCGTGCACTATAGTCAAATATCTTATGCTTAGAACACTATTTTTCTGCATGAATAATCCGGTGAGACTGCACGTCACACAATCAACAGGTTCTATACAAAGCCTCGCCTTGTCGTTTTAAAAAAGAACCTTCACCGGAGTTAATACAATGCCTATCGCTCTACTGGCGCTGACCCTGAGCGCTTTTGCCATCGGTACCACCGAGTTCGTTATCGTTGGTCTTCTTCCTACCATCGCCGCCGATCTAGGTGTCAGCTTGCCCTCTGCAGGCTTGTTGATAAGCCTGTATGCCCTTGGCGTAGCCATCGGCGCGCCACTGCTTACCGCAATGACTGGGAAGGTGCCGCGTAAAGCCTTGCTGCTGGGCCTGATGGTGTTGTTCACCGCAGGAAATCTACTGGCTTGGCAAGCACCGAGTTATGAATCTTTGATAATAGCGCGGGTCATCACTGGCCTGGCACATGGGGTATTCTTCTCAATCGGCTCGACCATCGCCACCAGCCTGGTTTCCAAAGAGAAAGCCGCCAGCGCAATTGCCATCATGTTCACCGGCCTGACTGTAGCGCTGGTCACTGGCGTGCCACTGGGCACTTTTATCGGTCAGCATTTCGGCTGGCGTGAAACATTCCTCGCGGTATCTGCGCTGGGCGTAATCGCTTTTATCGGCAGCCTGCTTTATGTACCGAAGAACATTCAGCACAATAAACCAGCCTCCGTACTGCAGCAACTGCAAGTGCTCAAGCAGCCTCGGTTGTTACTTGTGTATGCGATGACCGCCATCGGTTACGGTGGCTCATTCACTGCTTTCACCTTTTTAGCACCGATCCTGCAAGAGATCGCAGGCTTCAGCGCCGCGAGCGTAAGCCTGGTACTGCTGGTGTATGGCGTGTCCGTAGCTTTTGGCAATATCTGGGGCGGAAAGCTAGCTGATAAACGCGGGCCCATCAGCGCGCTGAAAATAATCTTTTTACTGCTCGCCGCCGTGCTGTTTATGCTCACTTTCACAGCCCACAATCCGTGGTTGGCACTGCTTACCGTGCTTCTCTGGGGTGCGGTGGCCTTCGGTAATGTCCCGGGTTTGCAGGTGTATGTGGTGCGTCAGGCAGAGCATCACACCCCCCACGCCGTCGACGTAGCGTCAGGGCTGAACATCGCCGCATTTAATCTTGGCATTGCAGGTGGTGCTTGGGGTGGCGGGCTGATCGTGGAGAATCTGGGGTTGATCCATACAGCTTGGATTGGTGCACTGGTGGTGCTGGTGGCATACGCGCTGACAACCTGGAGCGGTTATCTAGATCGCAAGAGACCTCTGACACAAACAAGTGAAGACAAAGTTTTGGTCGTCGGCCATTGATCAGTTATGCAGAGGCCAAAGTTGCTTTCAGGGCTGATAAGCGAACTGCAGAGTCCCCTCAAGGTATTACTTAACTCAGCCTACTGCGCTTCGGTTAGCGAGGGTGTAATTTCGTCCCTCGCGGCTGTTGTTTAAGTCGTTCCTGTTTTGTTACCGCTCGATGACCGCTAATGGCCTAGGCTGAGTAAAAACACTTTTCTCACCTCTTCCAGCCAAAATAGACGCGAATATCGCATCCCTGCATAAAATCTAGACCTATTCGCTAACCGAGCCGCTTACCGATTTAACGTAGAAGCGCGGAGATAAAAAGGCTTCTGCGTTTTTACGCAGCTTGGGCTTAAAACAGACTGAGTCAATAGACCCCAACCACTTCAATGGCAATGCACAAAATTGGTGGCCGGATCATGACTCCCCAATGACTCTTTTAAACGCAAAAAAAGAGGGCGCAATGCGCCCTCTGGATAGTCACTTATGGGGTGGTCGGTTTTTAAACCTGTCTGTCCACCATATCCTTGCCCAGCCGGCGCCAGGTCAACAAAAAGCACAGAGCGCTCGAGACGTACAAGCAGGCCATTATGACCATGGAGGTTTGAAGGCTTTGCGCGTAAACCTGCCCACAGACTTCCTGCAGGTTCTCGTTCAGCTGACCGACCACGGCGGGGTGACACTGGTTTCGCGCCAGTTCGCCAGCCGCGACCCCGAGCTCGGCGATGCCGGACTTGAAGAAGATGTCGGAGACTGCGCCAATGAATAGTGGGCCGAAGCCGTAGCCAATCAAGTTGACGAGCAGCAGCATTACAGCCGTGGCCATGGCGCGCACACGCATGCTTACCACACCCTGACCGATCGCGTACTGGGCGGCCAGATAGCCGTACTTCACAAAGCCGCCGATGACCAGACCGATTGCTGCGTAGAGCAAATTGTCGGTCGTGAAGGCAAAAATGTAACAGGGAACCGACAGTGTCAGGCCCGCCGCCGGTACCCAGGCGATGGCGCCCGGGTGCTTCTTGTAAATCCTGGTCGCTAGCCAACCGGTGGCGAAGGTGCCGATGGCCGCAGACAGGGCGACCGGCGTGTTGATCCAGATTGCTGCCTGGCCGGCGGTGATTTCGTAGGTGCGGACCAGAAAGATCGACTGGAACGAGGAGATACCGTAACCGCAGAACGCGGCAATGGTGGCGCCGGCGGTCATCAGCCAGAAAGCAGGCTTGCCCATCAGCTCCTGGATAGCCTCGCCCAGACTGGCTCGCTCTTTTCTCTCGGCTTGCGGCGGATCGGTGTAGCCGCGCGGCGGCTCCTTGACCGTGAACTTGAAAACGAGGGCGACTAGCAAGCCCGGTAAACCGACGACGAAAAAGGCGGTACGCCAGTCGAAGGTGTCGGTAACCCAGCCGCCGATCAGGTTGGCGAACATGGTGCCGAGTGTGACGCCCATGGCGTAGAAGCCCAGCGCTTGGGAGCGTTCACGTGGGATGAAATAATCAGCGATCAGGGAATTGGCCGGCGGCGTACAACCCGCCTCGCCGATACCCACCCCGACGCGACACATCAGCAGAATCCAGAACGCGCCGATGGTGACCGAGCCGATGGTGACTTCCGTTGCCAGACCACAGGCTGCGGTCATCAGCGACCACAGGGCCACGCAGATGGTCATTATCCACACGCGATTGGCGACATCGGCAAAACGCGCTAGCGGGATGCCGACGGCTGTATAGAGCAAGGCAAAACCGAAACCAGTGAGAAGCCCGAACTGCGTGTCGGAAATGCCGAGGTCCGGTATCAGATCGGGACCGACGACCGCTAGCAGGGCGCGGTCGACGAAATTCAGGATGTAAATAAGGGTCAGTGCGAAGAGTACATAATTGCGGTACGCCTTGGACCCGTAGCCTACCAAATGGCCTTGGGTTCCCCCTTCTCCGCCAACGATGGCTCCCATGGATAACTCCCTTCTGAGTACATTGTTATTAGTAGACGCGGACTGAAGTCACGCGCTGATATTATTCGCTCACGAGCTCCACCAGCATATCGACATAGTGGAACCGGTGTCGCACAGAATTGTTATCTCTTTGTGACAGGTCATATCAGCACAACGCCTGCCATAACAGCGCACCAGCCGAATGCCTTGGCTCGCGAGCTGAACAGCCATACTGGTGACCTAGCGCCAATCCATGAAGGAAATGGTGAGGTATCATCAGGGCGGCGCCATATCGGAAAAACCGCTGATTCAGCCGTCTGAGGAAACGACGACCTCCCACCTGAGTTCGCCCCGTGTGATCGATAAAAGCTGTTCCTGCAACGCGTCAGCTGCGTTAGCGGGCAAGCTGACTTGCATTCGCACTGCCTGCCCGTGGCTGACCTCAAGCAGCTCGCCGCCGAGCTCCGCAATCAAGTTGCGGGCAACGCCCTCGTGGGCGTAAGCCAGTTCGCAGCAGAGTATTTGGGTAGCGATGTGTTCGATTTTTTCGGCCTGCAGCAGCGCCTGGGCGACGGCGTCGGTATAAGCACGCACCAACCCACCGGCACCCAGCTTAACGCCGCCGAAGTAGCGCACCACGGTGGCCAGTACGCCGTCCAGTTGTTGATGGCGTAGTACCTCCAGCATGGGGCGGCCTGCGGTACCGGATGGCTCACCATCGTCTACTGCAGCGCTATGGCCGCCAGCTAACAGCGCCCAGCACACATGGGCGCAACCCGGATGATGCACGCGCAACTCGTTCACCCGCGCCTGGGCGGCGGCGCGGTCGGCGATGGGTTCGACGCAGGCAAGGAAACGGCTTTTGCGGATTTCCAGATTACTGGTGACGGGTTGAGCAAGACTGTACATGGCGCAAGGATAACCCGACGGCAGCGATGCATACAGGGCGCGGCGAGTACCGACCAATCCAGCCCATGTAAAAGAACCGAATCAGAAACAATCTAGCGCCATATCCAGCGTGGTGCAGTCTGCGCTGCGCAGCACCTCTGCCAGAGCAAGCGGCGTTGGGAGTACGCAGCGTTAAACATACTCACCGGTGAAACGCTTGCCTTGACAATAAGAAGGTAGGCGCTTCCGTATTTTTATATGCTTTTCAGCACAGCCCGAGCCAGTCCAAGCCAGTGACCAGTTGCTCGCACCCGCTAATCGACGTTGCATAAGTCGCTCTCTGGGAGAGTAAGCTCTGCTCTCTTAGTGACATTCAAGCTGTGCTCCAGCGCTTCGACCACGGAGCGCACTTGCTCATAGCCGGTCTTTAATAAGAACGTTGGCGCACGGCCATAGCTCTTCATTCCGACAATGAAAAAGTTCTCCTCAGGATGGACTAGCTCTTCAGCCCCATGAAGTCTGACCGTGCCGCAGCTGTGCTGATTAGGGTCAATCAGTGGCGCTAGCAACATAGCGCTTTGGGTTGCAGGATCAACTGCAGTACGCAATTCGGTTAACACGCTCAGGTCAGGACGAAAGCCAGTAGCAACAATGAGCTCATCGATTGTTGGCAAGACCTGCTCACCCGCTTTCACAGTTAAACCTTTTGAATTACCGATAACCTGATCGATGGCTACATTTGTGAACAGTTCGATTCTACCTTCATCCAAGAACTGGCGGATTCTCAGTCCAAGTTTTCCGCGTTGTTCTAACGGATCATTAGCGCTACCCAAAGAGCCTTCAGCTGAATCACCTCGGATCGCCCATAAGACTTTGGTTTGCGATGCGTCTTGAGCTAGCCGCACCATATCTTGCAGGGCATTGAGGGCAGAATGCCCCCCACCCACTACCAGCACCCTCTTATTCGCATAGCGATTCCGATCACGACCTAGCACCGCCGGGGTGCTATAAGCGATATGCGCTGCATGCTCGGCCTCGCCCAGGGCTGGTATGCCATGCGCGCCCATCCAATTCGGTGTTTGATAAGTCCCCGAGGCATCAATGACCGCGCAGGCCAACACATCCTCATTCCCGGCTGGCCCGGCAACACGCAGCAAGAAAGGCGCTTGTGATCTACCTTGTGTTTTCATAGCGTCGTGACCGAAACGGGTGGCTGCCAGAACACGCGTATTGAGCCGCAAGTGAGAATGTATTTGCGCCGAATTCGCGAGTGGCTGAACAAAACCATCCAATAGTTGCCGACCGTTCGGATACTCGTTTTCTGGTGGTGATATCCAACCCTCTGCACTCAGCAGTTGTGCCGCTAAGCCGTCCACGTTGGATTGCCAGGGAGAGAACATCTTCACATGTGCCCACAGTTCAACGTTGGCGCCAGCCTTGGAGCCTGATTCAAAAATCAGTGGCGTCATGCCCTTGGCTAATAAGTGCGCCGCAGTGACAAGGCCCACTGGACCTGCACCGATAATAGCAATGGGCAACTGATGTTTTTCCATGAGTAACTCCTTTCTAGTTTGTTGGTCAGCAGCAAACACAATTTGCTTTGTGAGAGCCTAATTATGTTGGCAGTAACAACAATTTGAGCAAAAAAAGGGAAACCCTCCCTTTTAATCCTTACTACAAATGGTTGCACAAGACTCATCTACCAGCCCGCAGCGAACTTCTGTGGCGCGCGTGATCTGTCTTAGCAAGCTAAGTGCCCCTTGCCTGGCTTCGATCGATAGGTCTTCGATCATAGCTCGCTCCTCAGCAATTAGGTCAGCTCTGATCCTGGCATAAAGCTCGCACCCGGCGTCAGTTGCCTGAATGCGGACCGCACGTCGATCTTCTTCGTCTTCGACCCTAGATACATACCCCTTGCGTTCCAGAGTATCGACCACTCGACTCGCGGTGCTCTTGTCCAGGAACATTTCTTCGGCCATAACCTGGAGACGTAACGGACCCTTTTTAACCAGCGTTTCAACGGCATAGCACTGGGTTACAGATACGTCATAACCGCAAATTCGATCACGATCACGAAACTGGTGGACGCGGACCAATTGATTAATCGCCTCATACAAATCCTCGGAATCCCGAGTCAACTGATCAGTTTTTCGTTTCGTCATGATAGCTACAATATAGTTGTCAGTTGCAACAGTAATCTCAATGCTACGAAATCGTCAAGGCTGTTTATGGTGTTGACGGGTATCAACGCAAGACGCTAGATTGTTGTTACTAACAACATAAAATGAGCGCGCTAGTCGTGACGTCTCCAGAACAGATCCAGCCTCCGATCAATCACTCCAGACTCGTATGGAGCATGGGATTCACCCAAATTCTTGCTTGGGGGACCACCTATTACTTGCCAGCAGTGCTTGCCGCTCCCATAGCCACCGAAACAGGATGGTCTATTACCAGTGTGGTGGGCGGATTGTCTTGGGGGTTACTCGTCGCGGGAGGCTCATCACCTGCTATTGGTCGGCAGATTGACCGGCATGGCGGACGCTCTGTTTTAGCCACGAGCTCCCTGCTGCTAGCGCTCGGCCTGCTACTGATGGGGCTAGCAAGCACCCTTGCCATTTACTACCTCGCATGGACCCTAATTGGCGTCGCGATGGCAGCAGGTTTATATGATGCAGCCTTTTCAACGCTGGGCAGACTGTTCGGCGAAGGAGCACGACCGTCGATTACCATGCTGACCTTATTGGGCGGATTCGCCAGCACCATCGCCTGGCCTTTGATAGCAGGGCTGGAGAGCTTGGGCGGTTGGAGAAACGCCTGTTTTGTTCTAGCCACCGCTCACCTTTTGGTTGGTCTGCCTATTCATCTGCTGTTTATTCCCGGAAGCAAAACAAAACCACCAGTGCCGGAACCACGGGAGAAATCTGAACCTAGATCAAAAGCATCACATCACCTTTTCTTGCTAATGGGTGCCATGCTGACCATGCAGGCATTGGTGGTCTCGGGTATCTCAGTGCACCTTCTCAATATACTCAAGCAAGTAGGGATCACGGCCGCCACAGCTTTGGCTATCGGTATGGTGATTGGTCCCGCACAAGTCGTAGCGCGAGCAGCTGAGTTTTCTGTAGGTAAAAACCTTCACCCAACGTGGTCAGCAAGAGCGGGAGTATTGCTGTGTTTGATCGGACTTGGACTGCTGATCCCTGGCCTACCGTGGTTAGCCTTCGTAGCGATTGCGCTTTATGGCGCTGGCAACGGCATTCTCACCATCGCCCGTGGCACACTTCCGCTTGCGTTGTTTGGTACCCATGGTTATGGCGCACGCATGGGCCTGCTTGCAAGACCCGTTCTTGTTGCGCAAGCATGTGGCCCAATCGCGGCGGCATTTGTTTTGGAGCAAGCCGGAGCTTCGGTATTGATAGGTTTGATGTGCTGCTGTCTCACGCTGTGTTTAATTGCAACTTGGCGACTGCCAATTGCGCATAAACCCGAATAAGGGTTTTTCCTTCAGATACCGGGCAATTAGCACTGCTAACAATCATGCACTCGGAAAGCCCTGGGGCTGACAGTCCGCCCATTTTGCTTGCTTTGTTAGAGCTCGGGCGGGAGAGCCTGCAAAAGGAGCTAACAGCTTATGATGCTGTTAGTGATACGAAAAAGACGGCTCAACGCCGCCTTGTCCGATAAGCACGCAAAGAACTCATTACCGCGTACAACATGACGGGGCACTTCACCCTTTTACAGGCAGAAAGCGTCCGAACTCGCAGCTTTGGCCAACATTACTTTCTACTTGACCATTCCTGGCAGCCATCTTGCCGTTTAAGATCACCGCAGGCACGGTCTCATCATTACGATTAACGATACGGCTCACGCCTTTGAAGTCTGCTTCATGATATTCGTAAATCCGATCATCCAGTTTGGCAGGATCGACAATTATCAGGTCAGCCCGATCACCTTCTCGTATTCTGCCCGCGTCGATATTGAACCAATCTGCCAGCTCGCCAGTAAGCTTCCAAACAGCTTTACCAACGGACATAAAGGGCTTGGCGTCAGATTGAGCATCGTTGACCATTTTAAGCATTCTGAGAGGCAGGTTATAAAAGCAGATATTCCTCAAATGGGCCCCTGCGTCTGAAAAGCCAATCTGACTTGATGAACTATTGCACAGCTTTTTAAGCACATCGGGTCGTTGATTCGCCACTGTCTGGCGCCAACGAATATCTTCGCCGTACTGGCCCATCAAATCGAGGAAGGCATCAACTGGATGCTTGCCCGTTTCGTTAGCGATTTGCAGGAAGCTTTTGCCTTCTAGGCTCTTGTCCTCACATTGAACAACAATCATGTCCCCGAACTGGCGATTCCATAACGTGACTGGACCGGCCTTTTGCTTGATTTCCTCTTTGAATCTGGCCCGGTAAAGCGGCTCCATGACCATTTTCTGTCTATTTTTCTTACTCATTTCGTGAATCACATCCAGCCCTGATGGAAGCTCTTCAACGTTCACGAAGTTCATGCCATCGACATACAGCGTAAAAACCGAAGGAAGAAACTGCCAACGAAAGTTGCCTGAGAACAGATTTGCCATGCGCGCGCCAAAGCGGCTGAACATATGCGCGGCGGGAACCCCTACTACATCCGCCAAGACAATGAGAGTCATTTTGAGATTCTTGCGAAATAGCCCCATGCTCTGCCCAAAGAGCCAGCTCATGCTTTTCAGTGGCGAATAAATATTGGGGGCACCTTGGTGTACCCGGCCATATTCACGCAGCACTGTGTTGAAAGCAGCATATTCCGGATTTTTTGCAAAAGTCGAAGGCAATGGCAGGGAGCGAAAACGTGTACCGTCGATCTTGTCGCCCTTTGACATCATAAATGACATGCCCAATGCTCCCGCATCGAGACTTTCTTTAAGCATGTCGGTCATTTTTCGCGTTTCCGCAGCTGTTAATTCTGCACTCGCATCTACGGCGCGTTCAAAGCCAAGACCCGCTACACGTATATCGGAATGCCCAACAAAAAAACTGACATTAGGTCCGAGCCCAATTCCACTCAAGTAACTGATGTACTCTTTTGGGGTTTTCCACGTTTTCTCTTTTTGGAGAACGGGAAGAATTATTTCTCTCGGAAAACCTTCGACTCGGGTAAACAAGTCACTGCAATCGTCCGGATCTGAGTAAATCATGCTTAACGAACAGCCACCTAGAAAAACCGTAGTGACGCCATGTCTCAACGATTCATCCAGAGCCGGATTTATCATAACTTCCGCATCATAGTGAGTATGAACATCAATAAAACCGGGCATTACCCACTTGCCATCGGCATCAATGACTTCTTTGGCTTCCTGGAGAATGGGTGACTGGCTAACTTTCGCAATGTTGCCATCCTTGATGGCAATATCACGAACACTACCGTCAGAATCGGCTGTGCCGTCAAAATATCGTGCGGATTTAATTAATATATCGTATTGCATGCTCACCGCCCCACTTTCTTATTATTAAGCACTCCGCACATGTCAGAGGCGTATTTTATTCGAGTCAAAGCCTAGCGTGACTCAGCTTGGTGCTAACACACGAATCAGCACGATCAAGCTAGCAACATTGCAGCAATAAGACTTGATTATGAGCGCAATATATTTGACTATTGGCGCAACCTAATTTTTATAGAATCCCCCTTTAGATTTTCACTCTTACGTCAACCAGAGCAAAGAAAATCTATCTCATACAACGGGTTATAGATGTGGGCGCTCACTTATTGGCTACCTGCCATTCGGGAGCAACGAGAAGTGCCCACAGCAATTTGATAGCCATACTGAAATCCTCCCGTTAGAGGACAGCCGAGATGCACAAAAATCCACTCTCGTTGAGGTAGAGCCTTCATCTGGAATACGTATGAAAAACTTGCATTTTGTACCCAGCATTGCAATGACCGGACTGGATTTTCTAATTGAAAAATATGGCAGTAATTCTGACGTATTTCTAAGCGACGCTGGCATTGATCCGATCAGTCTCACGCGACCTGACTTACCCGTTGATGGACAAAAATTGATTGATGCGATTGAACTGCTCGCAAGACAATCAAAACAACGCTACCTAGGGCTACAGTTAGGGAAGGTCTGAAAAAGACTTCCTGAAAAGGTAAAATGCGTCAGCGCCATTTTCGAGACCACCGCATGAAACAGA
>LAZR01000218.1_pt1 | contig 58291 bp, 59 predicted proteins | sample 329461 | NCBI WGS metagenome assembly LAZR01 (sample SAMN03002196, study PRJNA259156) | marine sediment metagenome | biome: sea floor; feature: Hydrothermal impacted sediments; material: marine sediment; isolation source: Loki non-amplified sample from Loki's castle hydrothermal vent sediment ... | reverse complement strand
TTCACAGCGTGTTCAAGGTCGTCTGCCAGCTGTGTGAGTTCAAAATAGTGTGTGGCAAACAGCGTGTAGCAGCGTGTTTCTTTTGCCAGATGCTCTGCTGTGGCCCAAGCCAGGGACAAGCCATCAAACGTGCTGGTGCCACGGCCTATTTCGTCCATCAGCACCAGGCTGAGCTCGGTGGCGTTGTGCAGAATGTTGGCGGTCTCAGTCATTTCCACCATGAAGGTCGATCGCCCACCGGCAATGTCATCCGACGACCCCATGCGGGTGAATATACGGTCTATCGGTCCAAGTTTGGCTCGGTTAGCGGGCACGAAGCTCCCGGTGTAGGCCAACAGGGAGATCAAGGCTGCCTGGCGCATGTAGGTGGACTTGCCGCCCATGTTAGGGCCGGTAATCACCAGCATCCGGCGCTGAGTGTCCATCAGCAGGTTGTTGGGCACGAAAGGCTCATCAAGAAGCTGTTCCACCACCGGATGCCTGCCATCTTCAATATCAAACCCGGGGGCATCGCGGAACTCGGGTGCGGCAAAGCGCAATGTAGTTGCACGTTCGGCAAAGTTGCTGATGACATCGAGCTCTGCCAACGCCTGTGCCGCATCCTGAAGCGGCGCAAGTTGTCCCGCGACGGTTTCTAGCACCTCATCGTACAGGGCTTTTTCTCTGGTAAGGGCCCGGCTTTTGGCGCTCAGGGCTTTATCCTCGAATTCTTTCAGTTCGGGCGTAATAAAGCGTTCAGCGTTTTTCAGTGTCTGGCGGCGAATGTAATCAACCGGCGCTTGAGCCGATTGGGCTCGGCTGATTTCAATGTAGTAGCCATGCACGCGGTTGTAGCCAACCTTCAGCGTGCTTATGCCCGTGCGTTCTTTCTCCCGGGTTTCCACATCCAGCAAGTACTGGCCCGCGTTTTCACTGATGTTGCGCAACTCATCCAGTGCGCCATCAAAACCCTCACGGATCACTCCGCCCTCCCGGATGACAACCGGCGGATTGTCGATAAGGGCGCGCTCCAGCATGCCGGCCAACTCGGGATACTCACCAATTGCGGTGGCCAGCCTGGCAATGTGTTGAGAGCTGACGGGCTTCAGTGTTTCTTGCAGATCCGGCAGCACCAGAAACGCATCCCGCAAGCGGGCGAGATCTCTTGGGCGAGCTGAACGCAGTGCCACGCGGGCCAGTACACGTTCAATGTCGCCCACGGCTTTTAAAAGATCGTGTACCGGTTCGTAAAGAAAGCCTTCAAGCAGGGCGGATACGGCTTGCTGTCGCTGCTTCACCACGTCTACATTTCGCAGCGGACGATTCAGCCAGCGCCGCAACTCCCGGCCGCCCATAGAGGTTGCGGTTTTATCCATCACCCAGGCCAGAGTGTGCTGCTGACCGCCCATAAGGTTGACGTCAATTTCCAGATTCCGGCGACTCGTAGCATCGAGAATCACCGCTTCGTCGCGGCGCTCCCGGGTTAACTTGCGGATGTGGGGCAGGGCGGTGCGCTGGGTTTCTTTTGCGTACTGCAAAAGACAGCCGGCGGCACAAATAGCCAGGCTGAGGTCTTCGCAACCAAAGCCCGTGAGGTCGCGAACCTGTAATTGCTGGGTGATAACGCGGCGAGCTGTATCGCCCTCAAACAGCCAGGGCCCCTGGCGGCGAACGCCGGTAAAGCCGGTCAGCACTTCCTCAAACGGAAAGTCTTCACTGATCAGTATCTCCGCAGGGCGCAAACGCTGCAGCTCTCCTTGCAGCGCCTCCAGGTTATCCAGTTCGGACACCACAAATCGGCCGCTGGAAATATCCAGTGAGGCAAAACCGAACTGTTCGCGGTGATGAAATATTGCGACCAGCAGGTTATCGCGCCGGTCCTCCAGATAGGCGTCATCACTCAGGGTGCCAGGAGTAACAATTCTCACCACTTGGCGATCAACCGGCCCTTTGCTGGTGGCAGGATCACCGATCTGTTCGCAGATGGCGATGGATTGACCTGCCCGCACCAGCCGGGCAATGTAACCTTCGGATGCATGAAACGGGATGCCCGCCATGGGAATCGGGTTACCGCCGGACTGCCCCCTTGCAGTGAGGGTGATGTTCATCAGCTCTGCGGCTTTTTTGGCATCGTCGTAAAACAGCTCGTAAAAATCACCCATGCGGTAAAATACGAGCTCGTCCGGATGCTCACCCTTGATTTTGAGATATTGCTGCATCATGGGTGTGTGCTTGGAAAAATCGTTCTGGGCTGCTGGCATGGACGAGTCCGGATAATCTTGCTTTGGGTGAAGCCACGGATTGTAAGAAAATAACGCCCGTGATGAAACGAAGGAGATCATTATGCCTGCCAGTGACCACGAACTCGAACAAGCCGGACATCATTTGGCCGAGCGGCTGTTGGCCGCGGGCCATACGCTGGTAACCGCTGAAAGCTGCACTGGCGGCTGGGTTGCCAAGGTGCTGACAGACAGGGCCGGCTCATCAGCCTATGTATTAGGCGGCCTGGTTACGTACAGTAATGGATTAAAACACACGCTGCTCGGGGTAACCCGTGCGTCTCTGGATAATCACGGTGCCGTCAGCGAGCCGGTTGTCCGCGAAATGGTTGCAGGCGCACTCGCCACAACCGGCGCGGATGTCGCCGTGGCTGTTAGCGGTGTGGCGGGCCCCGGAGGGGGCAGTAAAGACAAGCCCGTAGGAACCGTCTGGTTTGCCTGGGGCGGCAGTGTGAGCAGCACAGAGGCTGTCGTTCGGCACTTCAGTGGCGATCGCGATGAAGTAAGGCGAAAGGCAGTTCTCTTTGCCTTGCAAGGTGTTAGCGGCTTTTTGGAGAAGACCTGAATGTTTTCACAATAACAGGGGTTGGTCTCGCTCCCGGGGTATGTTTTAATACTGTTCAAATATACAGGAATTTGACTGTAGCCACTGTTCAGATTCCAATTCATTATCTCTCCGCCGGCGTGTTATATCGTGCCGGAGGCCAAGGCAACAGAGGGTTTGCACTGATGGAAGACAACCGCAAAAAAGCATTGAGCGCAGCGCTGGGCCAGATTGAACGCCAGTTCGGTAAAGGCGCAATCATGAAAATGGGCGACCAGCCCCGCGAAGCCATGCCTGCGGTTTCCACGGGCTCTCTCGGGCTGGACGTTGCTCTGGGTATAGGTGGTCTGCCTTACGGCCGGGTTGTTGAAGTTTACGGACCTGAAAGCTCCGGTAAAACAACGTTGACTCTGCAGGTTATCGCCGAGGCGCAAAAAGCCGGTAAGACCTGTGCCTTTATTGATGCCGAGCACGCTCTTGACCCTATTTACGCCGAAAAACTGGGTGTTAACGTAGATGACCTTCTGGTTTCCCAGCCGGATACCGGGGAACAGGCTCTGGAAATTGTCGACATGCTCGTGCGCTCCAACGCGGTAGACGTGATTGTTGTTGACTCGGTTGCCGCCCTTACACCGAAAGCTGAAATTGAAGGCGAAATGGGTGACAGTCATGTCGGCTTGCAGGCCCGCTTGATGTCCCAGGCTCTGCGTAAGCTCACGGGTAACGTGAAGCACTCCAACTGTTTGCTGGTCTTTATCAACCAGATCCGTATGAAGATCGGTGTGATGTTTGGTAGCCCCGAAACGACGACTGGCGGTAACGCCCTGAAATTCTACGCATCTGTACGCCTTGATATCCGCCGGATCGGTGCGGTAAAGGAAGGGGATGAGGTTATAGGTAACGAGACCCGCGTCAAGGTCGTTAAAAACAAGGTGTCCCCACCTTTCCGGCAGGCCGAGTTCCAGATTCTTTACGGCAAGGGCATTTACCAAATGGCTGAAGTGCTCGATATGGGCGTTAAAGAAGGCTTTGTGGACAAGGCCGGCGCCTGGTACGCCTACAAAGGCGATAAAATCGGCCAGGGTAAAGCCAATGCCTGTAAGTTTCTTGAAGAGAATATGGATGTTGCCAAGGAAATTGAGGCCAGCGTGCGTGACAGGCTGATGCCGAAGCCGGTTTCCAAAAAAGACGCGGAGGCAGCTGAAGCACCGGCAGAAGCGGATGGTGAACTGATCTAAGCTATACGGGCTATGTGGCGGGCTAGATGGAGAGATGCGCTGTGGATCGCAAAAAGCAATTACTTATTGTTTCTCACGCGCCCTCTCCTAATACGCTTACCCTGCGCGATGCCATTGCGCAGGGTGCAAGCCACGAAGATATTGAAAACGTGGAAGTAACCGTGTTGGCACCCCTTGATGCGGGCCCGGAAGATGTTCTCGCCTGCGACGCCATTATCCTTGGTACCACTGAAAATCTCGGTTATATGAGTGGCGCGCTCAAAGATTTCTTTTCGTAAGTGCTATTTAATCTAATGAATTTGTTGCCCAAAAGGGCTGAGGATGATGTTATAACCACTGACTCATAAAAATAAAGGGGTGTGGCGTGGTCTCTCAAGTTAAGAGATTAACCTTCACTTATAACGGCCACTTGTTTGACCCTCTTTGGGTAATTTTAGACGAGCAGTCCTCGCCACCACTCCTGCCGCTCCTGTTCTCACTCCATCTAGCTCGATATGGGGTTGTTTATGACTGGCGCGTGACGTCAGATGAAATTTTCCGAAGACGTGTAAGTTTATTGAATGAGAGAGAGGTTTCAGACGCCACCATAAGATCTTATATTTACTGTCTGGCAAACTTTTGCTCTTACTTAGATCGCTGTCAAGTTCTCAGTCAAACACCTGGAATGCATGCATCTTCAGCTTGTAGCCAACGATTTGTAAATCATTATTTAAACACCGTTCTTGCAGACACTCTTGATTCTCATCAGTCACTGAATCTTCATCGATCTGCCCTAGTTGCTTACTTTAATTGGTTGACTGTTATGGAGATTAGTCCTCGGTTGGAACTGAGGGTTGATCGTAGAACACGTCAATCGATGGCTGAGAAATGCAACAAACAGCATTATATACAGTACGTTTCCCGGTATTGGCGTTTTGAATTGCTCAATGCATGCAAGACGCTGGCTGAAAAACTGGTTATACGTATGGGGTTCGAGGTTGGGCTGAGGACTAAAGAGCTTATGGGATTGAGGGTTTCTGGAAAAAATAGTCTTGTCAGCTTGTTTGAGCAGCTTGAAAATGACGACTTTAGCCACGTTGATCAGTTTCGCTATCGATTGGAAGGAAGGTATACCAAGGGCGGAAAGTCACGCTGGCTTTATTTTGAGCGACTTCTTTTGGAGGACATGCAGCGCTACTTTCAAACCGAGCGACGGTGGCTTACGAATAGGACCGGTGGTGACGATGGCATTTTTTTTCTGCGCACAAGCCAACAATTTTCCGGAACGGGCATTGGCGAAAGGCACGGTTCTAATTTGTTTCACGTCCGGGCACGTGAGGCCGGACTTAATCCGCTACTTAGTTTCCACGATCTGAGGCACACGTTCGCTACCGAGTTGTTTCACTCCGAGCTTTCAGGACACGATGGTCGTGAAACGCGCTCTGAATCTGCTGCACTTATAGTTGTCGCTCATCGCCTGGGACATGCAATTGGGAAAGATGGTCAGGCGTCTTTGGTGACTACAAAATACATTCGAATGCGGCTCCAAATGCTGCAAATGGAGGAGGCGGTCAATGGGCGACCGTGACCCGTTTGGGGAAGGAGTACAAGAAAGCGCTGTTGAAGGTGAGCCGAGTCCGTTCGACAAAGTTCTACTTGACGTGCCCGCTCGATTATCAATAGATGCTCAGCGCATTCCCTACAAAAACGTTCAAGGTAATATAAAGTTCATTACTCTTGATGAGCCAAGCAAATATCACCAGATTATTTTTAGTGCTTGTGCAGCCTCAATCCAAAGTGATTGGTTTTCAGGAATCAGTAATCGTAGTAGACCGAGCTATCTTGATAGCGTTCGGAAATTGTTCGATTGGATCAACGACTCAGGGCGTAGGACGAGTGACAAGACCCGTTACACTGTATTGAAAGACTATGAAAGCTTTCGGATGAACGACCTTGGAAATAAGCGTAGTCCTCTGGAGTTTTTAAATTCTGTGCTTCAACAAGGACAATCTTGTTATGAGCTAAATCGTTCGGATTATGAATACCTACGCATTTTGCTGTCTCTCTCCAGACCTGCTCAACATGCTGAGATATCTACTTATTCACTCTCAAATTGGTTTGACTTGCCATGGTTGCGCTCTGTTATTGGCGAGCAAACATATTTGCAGCTCGAAAGCCCTCGCCTGTTGTTCAAAAGTTTTCGAGTGACCATTGCGACGACGCTGATGTGGTTGCTCGATAAAAGCGCGCGCTGGAAGAGGTCTTCCGTCATCGAATTTTGTCCATCATACACAGACTGGCAATATGATTGGAATCGATTGGTGTTGGAGCGTGATGGTATCTTCAATGACGCGGGCAAGGCCGTTGACGAGTTCAGCGAGTTGTTGTTGTTAGATCTGATAAAACCTTCCCAGAGAGTCTCATTGGAAAAAAGATTGGCGTATAGCGGTACGCGCAATCTGCCGCGCAAGTTTACTGTTGATGAGGAACGATTTCTTCCTTGGCAAGTCCCTGTTTTTTTTCATCCTGCGTACCAAACCGGTCATTCACCTCTGGAGGAACTTCTTTGTGCCTGGTTGGTGGCTTGCGAAGCCATCCAGGCTTCCGACATTCCCAAACTAAAAGTCAGCAATTATGCACGTGAAAGCAATTCGTTAGGGCGAATGATCGCGATGGAGTGCAATTATTACAAAGGCCGTGCAGGTGCGTTCAGGCAACCGGCCATTCTCATGGGTAACGATCTTTGGACTCGCGCCTTGGATCACTTCATGGCGGGACTACCGTCTTCATCGCTACTATTTAAAACAAGAGTCGATAGGGGAGTGCCCATGGCAGCGGGGGCTCTTAGACACAATGCTACTAGCCTTCTCTGCAACATCTGGAGGCTGCCCACCTTCAAGCAACGACTGAGAGCCAACCTGAAAAGAGCTGGCGCCACACCTCTGTTTGTTCGCACCATGCTGGCACTGGAAGAAGGCAGTGAATCGGTCACGAGTTTTCGCAAGAAAACTGGTAAAAAAATTGAGGATTACCGAGCGTCGGTAGCTCGACCATTGCCAGAACGTCTGTTCGCTCTAACTCACATTAAAACCACCGCAGTGCATGCAGAAAGCGATGCGTATCGTGAGTCAGATCTTATCAATCACCACTCTCATTCGGCGCTCACCGAAAAAACGTCCTACATGACCGACTCGAATAAGGAGTGGGTGAATCAGTCCGGTCGGATTACGAGGCTCGTGCTTCATGACCTACAACATGTAGTGTTTCAACCCTCTGTCGAAGCAATAAGCAATGCTGTGAACGATCTGCACCTTCAAACGCGAATCCTAGAAGCCACCCAGACAGATGACGTTGTGACACATTCGCTTAGTGGCAGCGTTACTGAGGCCAACAGTGAAGATACAGTCGTAGTCTCAGACACGACCGATACCGCGCTATATTTTCTCCATTACCTTGCTCAAGCCGAGGTAATGCTTCCAAAGCTGCTCCATGTTCGTCCCGATTGGGTAGAACGCACCTTGATCGTTCAGGTGGAATGGATGACACGCACACTCAACCGAATGCGTGCGTCTGCTGCTGCAAAAAAAGTTTACGCCGAGGTGGCGGATCAATTGCCACCACTTTTCGAGCACCTCTTGGAGACGACGGAATGAAACCAATCGTAATTCCTGTTGAGCCACTGGATCTCAGTGAAGCACAAGCGCGTTTGGATGCCTTGAGGGGGTCTGATAAGAACGTTTTCGAGGAGCATGTATGGCAGTTTTATATATCAGAAGTTGGCACCGTTACCATCGATTTCACGGATCTATTGGAATTGCGCGACCGATATCCTGATTGGCCCTTGGCAAATAGCATCGACTGGGTTTTGCTCACTAAGCGGATGTGGCTAGCGGTGGTTGCAGCGACCCCTCCAAGTCTCTATGTGTCGAGACTTCATGGGATCAAATTTCTGTGGACGATGTTTGCCGAAAAACAGCTAATTCAACTGAAGCGCGACGACGGGGTAGAACTACTCACATTTTTTCTTATGCACTTTTGGCACCAAGGCCGTTTGCAAAAGCGGTTAGTGCTCAAGTCCTACCCCAGTTTCTGTAAAAGTTTCCGATTAAACGACTGGAGAACTGCCCTTTTGGAGCTGGGGCTAGACTTGGTCGCAAGAGATGTTACAGATTTGTTTATCACCAAACAGTTGAAGGCATTGGTTCCGGAGTTGACTGACGACGAGCTGACCTACCGCGATTGGCTACAAGGCGCCTCTTTTAATCTGCTGACCCTCGATTACGGAAGGTACTATGTTGAGCACTGTTTTGAGTTTTTCGAGAAACATTATCCATTGGCCAGCGCTTTAGCCTCGACACTACAAGCTATACCTAATCTGGCTGGCTCTTTGGGGTATAGGCCAAGAACCTTGCAGCAGTTTATCAACTTTATTTTGCGGGGGTATTCTAGCAATGAGCTGAAAGGTCGGTGGCCTCAACACTCCATTACCACAATACAAAACGCCGAGGAGGTCGTGTCTCGCCACTTCAAAGCCGCCTACCGGCAAGCGCGATTCGAAGCGGCGTTGCTCCACGAAGAGACACTCGCTTCGTTTGTCGCGGCAATTGGGCTTGTGCCTAAGTCAGATAATATTGATCGCATTCGTATAATCGTGTGGGATTGGCTGCGAGGGAGCGACCGAAAGGAGACTCAGCATCTTTTGGACGAATGCCAGCCTCCCGTTAGGTGGGCAACGTTCGAGAAGCAGCTGAGTGCGCTGAAAAAACACTATGACCAGCAATCTTGCTCGTTGCCCACAGATCACGACTATGCAGCACTTGGTCTACGCAAACCGGCTACTATAAATTCGAAATCGCCATATCCTCGGCAACTGATCTTTCTGGTTTTGAAAGCGGGTTTGATCGCAGTAGTTGCTCTTACAGGATGGAGGAAAAGCGAATACGGCTTTCCGATCAAAGCGATCAATCAGTCGCTGAACGACGATAAATTAGATCAGTATGCCTTCCCTTGGCGTTATCAGGTGGACTGGGTTGTGCCCAAGCAGCATGGTGAAATCCGGAAGTTGCGGGAGGTGACGTTCTGCACCGTTGTGATTGCTAAGCGACTTCACTCCCTACTCGGTGCGACCGATGATCAGCCTTGTTTGTATGGCAACTTTCCAATAAAGAAGACGTTTTCGGAATCCGGGGGCCCAGTGAGCTCAGCGGTTCAGGCTCTCTGGGGACACTTCGTTCACCATTATTCTGGTTTCAAACACTTAGATAATTGGGTTTCGTGGCAAGGGTTTCAGCGGGCGGTAGAGTCTGGCAAATCCATGACTACAGCAGAGCAACGAGAGCTCGACCAGCTGTTGGCTCAGCGTTCAGCAGAGGAATGGTCTAACCTATCGGTCGACGTCAATTTAAAAGAAGCTTGGCGTCGAGCGCGTGAGGAGTGGCCACGCGTGGAGCTTTTTTTTGCCAGTACAAACAGGAAGGACAAGGCGAATTGGCTGGCCAGTTATCGTGACTCTACTCTGCGGTCTGATTGGATTGACTTGCTAGACGAGTACTTACCCGACACCACCAAAGAGTGGCTCCATTCGATTTCTCGAGAGGAGATAAAGTCGGGGCAAATAAGCAGAACGGTCACCAATCAACTGGTATCAGAGACCCTTTATCCGAGCCCCCACGCGTTTCGTCACATGTGGGCGGAAGCAGTGTATCGTCGTTTTGATGGCGATGCCGGATGGATGATCCGCTCACAGTTTAAGCAGATCTCGCGAACCATGTGGCTCGCTTACATACGCGATAAAGATAACCGAGCCGACCACGGGCGGGCGAAGTCACAAGTGATCAGTTCACTTGTCCACAACTATTTGCGACATCAGGGTAAAGGTTACGCGGGTCAATTGCATACGTGGTTACGACGATTGTTTAAGATAACCTCGGTGCTGTCACCTCAGGAGCAAGAACAACTGGCCGAGCACTTGGCTACCATCGAGATTGAAAATATAAAGGCCAATCCTTGGGGTTATTGCCTGCTCAAGCGCAGAACCCGGCACTTGGCGAAATGCGCAGAGATGGGCGAACCCATGCGCCACAATGCATCCCCTGTTCTTTGCTTGAGTTGCGTTCATAACCTGATGCAAAGCGGAAATGTGGAATGGGCGGTGTTCCATGTTGCAGCGCATGTAGAGGCGCTGAATAATCCGGTCGTCCCCGCCATTTTCAAGGTCTCTTCTTACGAGCTCGTAAAAAATGTAACGCGACACGTTCGCACGCTGAACCCTGAGCACGAAGCGCTTCCAGAACTACAGTTGGCGTTGAACACTTACAAAGCATCGAGGGTCGCATGATGGTTATGGATTACTTAATAAAACGGGTGAAAGAGGCATCGAGCGAACTAGAGCCAGATTGGCCGCCCTGGGTGTCTGATAAAAACGCCAGTTTGAAAGCTTGGCGGTATGTTGAACAGTTACGACACGATAAAGCGCTCTACATAAAAAAGCATGGGAAAGTCACCGATTACTTAACCAAGAAGACTTATCAGATAAAAGGCTCCGAGGTTGCCAAGGCGCTGAGTATCAGTCGCGCTTCACTGAACAACACATCCAGCTATTCGCCCCACTTCAGAAAGTACCTCGATGGCGTCAACGCGGACTTGGTAGCAGCCAAAGAGGCGAAGCTTAAAAAGGCTCAGCGGGAGCCTTCTCGTGGCTCGATCCGAAGCAGCAAAGATCACTTGGTTCGAGCAAACACCGAATTGAAAAAAAAGGTGGCTGAACTGGAGTCGCAGAAAACTGAAGAATTGGTCAGGTATGCCTTCGATCAGTTGCCTTTGCCGGTAAGAAAGAAGCTTGGAATTGATTGAAGAATGGTTCGCAAAATCAAACTGTTTTTGAAGGTATGGCGAGCACAACCTTTTGCCCTGGAGAGGAGTTTATGTCGGAGAAAAAGAAACTACTACATGGTTGAGGATGCCTAATTCCAGAACGGTATCCTCAAAATTCAATCAGAGCGCACTCGTTGAAAGGATGAAACAGGGCAAACAGTTCGTAATTAGGGTTATCGACGATAGCGGTATTTATACCCGGATCTTTGATCTGACCGGGCTAAGTGATGCGACGCAAAAATTTGACTGCTAAAAAATATCTAGAGCATAAAAAGGCCGAGCCAGTAACCGAATTGGAAAATGACAAATAGTATTGGGACAATCACGAGCGGTGCCAGAAGGCACGACACGCCGGCCCCAATCAGGGTTCCGGTCATGATCTTCCAGAGCCTGGCACGCGAAACTTTCTTTAAGTAAGCAAATAAGTAGCCAAGAACTATTAGTGCGGAGCTAAATAAATATAGGGAACGCTCAAGGTAATAATCTCTAAGATCGAAATGCAGTGAGAGGTTCCCGTCGAAAGAGTAGTAGATCCCGAAAAGGGATTGAGGGACATAGACGAGCCCATGCCAAATCGTTGTCGAATAAAGGGAGACTAGGAAAACACTTCGGACGTCGACATGCGTTCCCAGCCTTAACAAGGCGAACCAGACACTGATTGAAAACACCGCTGATATCGTCAGGAGGAAAATGACTGCCACAGCGTCATTGCGTATGTCGTCTCGCCTTACCTTATCGAAAAGGATGGAGGCGAATCCAAATTTCACAAAGGCTAGCTGGGGGACTTCGGCGTCCAACAAGCAATATTGAGGAAAGGCGATCTTTGTGGATAGTCCAAATTCGAGCACTTTATCGTTTTGCATGTCGACTTCTGGGTCACCAGAAGCACCCTGTAGCCCGGATCCTAAGAATTTTATCCCAAGGTATTCAGGCGAGGGGATCTGTTTATCTATTGCAAATTCTCTCCGCTCATTCAGCCATCGTTCAATCTCAGGTCTTTCAACGAATTCCCTGGCCGCTTGGAAATCGCACGACACAAAACCACCAAAGGAATCGAAGCCGGCATAATGAAATAGTCGATCAGAGATTTCGTCGAGAACGCCGACCAAGAGGATGCTCCATAGGACGAACTTGATGCCGTCGTAAATAGATGGACTTCTAGTCACTCGCGAAAGGAATATTTTTGGACGGATGAAAAAGAAATAGAACGTGGCCAGGTTCACCAGGGCGGAATCAAAAATTGAGCGCGCGCGATTGCGCCATTCCTGCATCATCTATTCCTGCTAGTTGGGAAACTGATTATTCAATGATGCCGGTTACAAAATGGGGAGTGGCCCTGCCAGCATCCATACGGCACATGAGCGTTTTGTCCCGTCGCACTGAATAATTCTTTCTAGTCAGTCGGCCGCTTAACCGGTAACGGAGCATCGATGGTGTCCGGAAGAAGAAAGCTACTCCACTGAAAATTTCCAAAACCGAGGGGAACCGGTCATTTTCCTCGCTTAGTTTGATGGAAAAAGACACCTCCCAATAATTGCTTTCGATGACCAGAAAGTGGAGGCAAAGGATACCGCCTTATACGAAAGGCGGTATCTGTCGCTCCTCATCGGTCAATTTGACCTAGGTAAGGTCCACTGTTGGTGCTGTCGGTCCGTTCGCCTTTACAGACGATATGCCCGAATCCCTTGCACTCGACGAGGAGTACATCTGACTTGTCCCGATGACTTGGCCATTAACCGCCTTGAGGACAAAATAAGGCTGACTGTTCGTTGATGTTCGACGATCATAGAATCGGTCAACTGGGCTATGCTGCCGAACTGAGTCGATACCATTCTGAGCGCCAGCTTTGGTTTGGTAACCCTCGCTCTGCAAAATGGTTTCGCTGTTACCTGCCTTCAGGCGAAAGTAATACTGAGCGTTTTGACTACTACGGAAGAGTTCGTAACGTGCCGACATGTTAGCGAGCCTCCTTGCGAACGCCCTTAAAGGGACGGTCGTCTGACTTCACATCCATAAAACGGCCCGTCTCTGCATCACGTTTAATCCACCTACCGTTGCTCATTTTGGTTTGGGACCGCTTGCGTACTGCCCCAATCCGCTTGTTGTCACCATAAGGACGATTTACTGCCATGACTGTGTACCTCTCTAAACCAGTCGTTTACAAGTTCGCCATACAGCAGTAGAATTCGCGCCGACTAAAGCTGCTATCTATGCCAATGGCATTTCAGATGCACTATCTAGCCCGACCAGCAAATCGTTGTTCGGGTTTTTTAATGCTCTAGGATTATGATAATCAATATGATGCACACTGTCAATTTGGTTGTATAGTTCAAAATGATTTGTACCTGGCCTCCGCACATATTATATTTAGTCAGATAAGACGGTAGCCTGCCTGGCTTTGCGTATATTGGGGAGAGAGGATATGAGAGAGGCGCCATTCGAAGGAGTCTCTGGCCAACAGCTGGAAAGGCTCGCTCACATTGAATTCCTGGTTTACTTCACCGGGAAGGTCACTCGCAAAGACATCATGTCCAGATTTGGTGTGAGCTCGGCGGCCGCCACTCGCGACTTGAGCGCCTACATTGAGCAAGCTCCAGATAATATCGTGTACGACCCGAGACAGAAGCATTACAGAGCGACACGCGAATTTCAGTGCTTGCTACCGCTCTCTGCGGAGAAATGTTTATCGACGCTTACAAGCGGATTCGGTGACGTTATGGATGGGCGGGAGGAGTTTCGCTGTGCCCATGTCATCGCCCTGGAAGAGCCCGACCTAGATGTTACCGCCACGTTTTCGCGTGCGATCTCTCTGAAAAGGCCCGTCGAAGTGGAATACGTTTCGACGTCGAGTGGCGTGTCATCCAGAATCATATGCCCACATTCCATAATGAATAATGGTTTGAGGTGGCACGTACGCGCCTATGACAGGAAAAGACAAAAGTTTTCGGATTTTGTGCTCAATCGAATGGTGTCTGCGAGAGTGCTGGACAAAGATACCGTGAAACCTTCGGAATATGTTGGTGAGGACACAGATTGGACTCAAGAGATCGAGCTACAGATTCAGCCTCACCCGAGACTCCCGGAAAATAGTCGCTTGGCCGTCGAAAAAGAATTTGGAATGCGCCACGGGGTTTTTGTAAAAAAAATCCGGAAGGCTGAAGCGGGGTACCTTCTTAATAGTTGGAATGTTGATTCTACGTCTGGTGCTGAACTGACCGGACGTCATGTTTTGCTCCATCTGAAAAATGCAGAAGCACTTCATCAACTGCAAATCGAGAGCCTTATGTTGGCACCAGGTTTGGATTAGGGCAAAACATGCGAACGAAACACTTTGCGACGAAGCGTCATATTGATTAATTTCATCATCACAATCAGTTGCTGCGCATAATCTGCGGTTATGGTGAAGGGAGGAGCAGAAAACGAAGCCAAGCCTCTCCTTGGCAGTCACACCACTGGGCAGGTGTCGCGCTTTCCTGGCATCCATGCCGGAGGTAAGCCGACACTACCCTAGCAAGTCGACTCTCCGACAGATTACAGACCCTGTGCCAACATTACTGTAAGAAAAATCTCACACCAACGTAAGCGTTTGCACACACGGTAATTCTGGAGATTGTAAATCTGATTCTTCGGGTCCATCGACGTAACGGGCGCTCGCTGAGACAGCGACGGGCGCCAGCAATTGTGATCACTGTAGTCCGTCCATTAGAATTCCCGACCGTCTGGCTCCACGATGATGCATAAGCGGCGGCCATCTTTGGTTTTCTGGGGCGAACTTGAGCCTTTTGAAGGCTGCAATGCTGCCTCCTGCGCTTGAAGCTTAGTCACTCCGTTAACCCACAGCATTCACCTCTAGGGCGGTTTTAGACACCGCCTCCCGCGGACATAATAAGCCAATGAAACCCAGTATCAGAACAGTATCCTTCTTGCTTGTGAGCCTTCTCGGACTGCTCAGCCATACAGCGATTGCCGACGTAGTGAAAATGTCCACCAGCGGCCTATGCCACCCTCCACAGAGCAGCTGGTATGAACGAACACAAAACTATCGGGCCTTCGAATCGCTGGATGACTGTTTAGGTGCTGGAGGCAAATTGCCCAGAGGTGTAACAAGGAAAACCACATTGATTCCCTCTCAGCAAACTCTGGCAATGGCAAAAAACTATGATCGTTCTGCCTTCGGGCATGGATGGGAGGATAGTGATGGGGATTGCCAGGACAGCCGTGCTGAGGCCTTGATCGCCACTTCAACAACGCCAGTTCGGTTCGCCACCAATAAGCGCTGTCGAGTTGTCACAGGGCGTTGGATCAGCCCGTTCACTGGCGAGGTTATCCAAAACGCGTCGAACATCGACATTGACCATGTCGTGCCGTTAGCCTGGTCTTGGGAGCGAGGCGCAAAGGAGTGGCCACGTGAGAAACGCGAAAAGTTCGCCAATGACCTCAGAAATCTGTGGCCTGTCGAGGCTTGAATCGCAGCAAAGGAGCGAAAGGACCTAGTGAATGGTTACCACCTGCTGGGCAGTGCGGTTATGTGGCTCGCTTTTACCGCCTAATAAAGATCTACAAACTTGAGCCGCGACGGGCTGAAAACGAGTGGATACGTGCGTTCCTGAATGATTGCCGAAGCTGAATGCCTGTGGTATCGAGAGTAACCTTGTCATCAACGCAGTGAAGGAGAGCGGTTTATGTCTATCAAGCGAATGACTGAAAAAGAACTGCTCGACGGCCTCGATGCCAAGGGTGCCCATGCCGATGAAGTGGCTAAGCTGCTCCCACAGGAACTAGCGCCATTGGTGCAACTCAAGGGATCGGTTAAACGCTATGACCGGCCAACGGATCCTGTATGGGATGATGTTTTTAACTCCGACGAAGGCGTTTCGGACGACGTCATGGAAGAACGAGAGCAGCCATCGCCGGTCCCGGACAAGAAATAGGGGCAATGCAATGGCTACACTGGTATGACCGCTCTGTGCCTCTTTCATCCTGGGCGGGACTACAAACCGTTTTGGCATTCCGGCGGATCACCTGATAGGTGGCTCATCGCGGGCCAGCATTACTCGGACACATCGTCTTTTTTGGTGATCAAGAGCTCGTTGATTTGTCTGAACTCTTGGCTAGATGGGGTTTTGAGACACCGATCTGTATCAGTGCCAGCTATGAGCGAGCCGTTTTTGGCATTCTGTACGACCACATTGAACTGAACAATCAAGCGGTACCAAATTTGCTGCCGTCAGATATTGATGATGTCGTAGGTTTCAGTCGTATTTTGGGCTGGGTGTCAGAGTGGAGCGGTCTGGTCGACTAAAATGCGGGCCCATCCCGATATCGAATTCTTACGGCCTTTGCTCTAGATGAACCGAGATAAGATGCAAAACGCTATCTAGTTCGCCTCGCCTCAGCATTTTGAGCGGCGTATCGTCGGTATGCTCAGGGTTGTATCTCACCAACAAAAACAGGATAAGTTCCTCTGGCGCCCAGAGTGATGTTTCAAGCAGAACAACTTGAAGCCCTGCAAGTACTTGCCTGTTGGGTTCATCAAACTGGAACCGAGGAAAGCTCAGCTCTCCCGAGGCCGTGCGTCGGGCAATCAGCGTGTTTTGCTGTACGCGCTTTCTGACAGCCTCTTCGCTGGTCCCTAGCAGTAGCGCAACCCATCCAGGCGATACGAATCCGCCCACACTCTCAACCAGATTTTGGAACCGCTCAGCACCTTTCAAAAGTAGGTAATCCATTCGATGCTCGCTTCCCAATCCGATAGCAAATTTCGCTGGCTCGCACCAGAGTTATGTTCCCGATTTTCTTAACAGCATCAATCTAAACCTGAATGACTTTCTGAGCCACTTCCGCAGCGCCAGTATGATTAATACTGAAACTCTGCAACTATAGGCGCAAGCATTTTAACGGAGATTGAGTGATTCATTTTGCGTAATTTAGCGTCGATAGCCCTAGCAAGTTTGCCGAAAGGGCCTTGCAAATTGTGAATAGAGATTGATGCGGGAGGGTCGGGGCAATTGCAAGACGAGTCCAGATCTCTCACTGACAGTCACATCACTTGATCTCCGAATAAAGAAAGGATCTCGCTCCAATAATGTTTGCTAATAGTGAGTTCCGCAGCCTTTCTTGACGCGACGTGTTCCGGCCCAACACTCCAAGTACTGCCGCCACCGAACCCAATGTCCCACCCTGCATTGTCGCTGGCAGTTGCGAGAACCGCACATCCCTTCAAACCACCGCAGTTTGGGTTTGGCGCTTTGGACGAAAATGAGACCACAGTTTGTTCCGGAAGGTCTTCGCCAATCCTGCGTGCGAAATCGGTTAGGCTTGGCTCTGCAAGGACGTAAAGCCAACCACCAATGTCAGAAGGCTCACCGGCTTGGCGACGAAGGATTCTTCCGAGAACCTGCCGAAAATGAAGCTCTGTCCGGATTCTGCTGAGGTGGCAGCATACTTGCAATCTCGGGATGTCCGCTCCTTCACTAATCATCCCTACCGAGATGATCCAACGATCCGTGGATGCCCTGAAATTGTCGATTGCTTGGTGTGCGTTTGGTGCTCGGCAACTTACAACGACTGACCTTTCGCCCAGCCCGGCGAGCCTGGTCGCAATATGCTCTGCATGTGCAACTGTCGCAGCGACAACCAAACCGCCTGCACTGGGGATATGCTGTCGAATCTCTGATAGTTTTTTTGATGCTTCCGAAAGCGTATGGTCGATTACTTCATCTCGGAAAAGAAACTCGGGATATGAAATGTGACCATGTTTAATGGTATCGCGAATGCTGGAGTAGGTTTGAAGGCCGAGTTCAGATGAGCTCAAGTGGATCTCTCGGTTGTCGGTGAGCACAATGTTCGGCTCCCGGCATACTCCGTCTGCGACCGCTCGTCGTAGTCCGTACTCATAGTCACAATGCAGCTCGCCACCCGGTTGAGTATACCGAGCCAGAGCGATCGGGGTATCGTCAGTCCTCCACGGTGTTCCAGATAATGCTATTGAATAGGATGCGCGCCCCTGAATACGATCTAAAACAGTTCGTCCCCAGCTGTTACCGATGATCAAATCATCTGAGCCACTTCCGGAGCAATGATGGATTTCGTCCAATACTACGAGTACGCGGTGGTCGCTTAACACCTGCCAAAGCTCTTTGGGTAGCGTGCTCATTGACTGATAGGTATACGACCCACCCGCAGCACCAATCTTCCCGTTAAAGCTTTTTCCAAGAACCTGACTAAAAGTTGTGGCGACGCTTTGAGCTATTGTGCGTGAAGGTGAAAAGCAAATAACAAAATCGATTTCATTGCTTTCAAAGAGGGCCTTAGCGACAGATGCGACCATTACAGTTTTGCCCGCCGCTGGTGTTGCGTGACATAAAAAATGGGCTTGGCGTTCAAAAAATGACAGGACTTGAGTAATGCATTCGCTCTGCCACTTGCGTAACTGCCTCATGAGGGAAAGCCAATCTGGGTGATTACGGTCTCGACTGCACGTAGTTGCCCCAGAAGTTTTGTGCTTCTCTCCCGAGACTCCAGATATTGCTCCTTCACGGCACCCCGAAGTGCTGGGTACTTGTTGTAGAGACGCTGATACTCCTCCGCCTCCCCAAGGCTGGCTACAAGCTCAACCCTCCTTTGAGAGAGCTCTTCTTGAAGGGCTCTTTGTGTTTCAACATCCATCGTCGATTCAGCATTAGGATTACTGTATTCAAACGGCGAGGGCTTAGCCTCAATCTCTACACCTGAATGCTTTGGGCAAAAGATAAATTGGCATCCGCGGCCGGCGGATCCTCCGTGTCGTTCAACTACCCTGACTGATTCAAGTCGTAACAACTCCTTATAGATATATTTTCGGAGTTGATTGCGTCCTGGTCGTTGCCCCTCAGGAACTTGAAGGATGTAGAGATCCCGAATATCGGTGGTAGAGAAAGGGGTATTTGACTGCTTTTGTAGTAGCTTGATCAGAGTCTTATCGACTTTCAGTGATTGTGACTTTTCCATCAGGAGGTCCATTTGGTTTCTGAGTCGATTTGGTTGGCTTGGAAAAATGGGTAGTATATGCCGTGGCCTGTCATGCCTCAAGAAACCATAGTCTTGCCTTTTGTGAGGGTAAGAAATGGGCTCACCGGTTTGCGAGGCGTTTGGTCGGAATCTGAGGGCAATGCGAAAAGCAAAAGGGTTTTCACAGGAGGGTCTTGCACACGAAGCAGGAATAGACAGGAGCTATGTAGGTAAGATTGAGCGAGGAGAGGTGAATGTCACCATTGAGAGGATTTACCAGTTCGCGAATTGCCTAGAATGCTCTCCCAAGGATTTGGTGCTTGACTTGAAATTGTCTTAGTAGGAAGTTGGATGAAATCTAACTGGTAGTATGATTTATTGGCATCGCTAAAAGATAAGGCATTTATTGAGTAAAAAGAGCGAGCAATTCGACGATGATCAATCAGATAGGTAATGGTCGTTTGTTTCGAGTTATTCATATAGCCTGCATTTCCTCGAAAGCCTCTACCTAGATCAGCTTGGAGACCGTCATGTCAGGAAAGAAGACATTACTTGTAGTCGCCCACTGTCCCTCCGAAAATACGAGAAGAATGTTAGATGCCTTGGTTAAGGGGGCTCGTGACCCAGAGATAGAAGGCGTAACAGTACGGCATTTGAGCCCCCTTGAAACACAGCCTGACGATATCAAGTCGGCTGATGCCATCGTTATAGGCACGACTGAAAACTTAGGCTACATGGCAGGCCTAATTAAAGACGTATTTGACCGATGTTACTATGAGTGCCTCGAAAAGACTGAGGGGCTTCCTTTTGCGTTCTATGTTCGAGCGGGTCACGATGGCACCGGTACTCGCAGGGCAATAGAGAGCATTACTACCGGCTTAAAATGGCGTCTAGTTCAAGAGCCTTTAATCTGTCGTGGGGAATTTCAGGAGGAGTTTGTTGACCAATGTGAGGAGCTTGGATTGTCGATGGCAGCCAGCCTAGAGGCTGGAATTATCTGAGATGACCTGTCGAGGAAAACACTAAGCCCCAGCTAACATGTCCGGCTTCTCATATGACAATGGCTCATCTTGAGCAGACTCTTGATATTGGTTGTTATGGGCACCATAAGCTGGCCAGTTTGGCCACTTTATGGCCACACAGGCAACCGCTTGTGGCCGCCCAAAATGTTTTCTTTATAAACAAAAGCGAACATTCGCCTCGCACTCAATCCAAGCCCATTTTCCTGGCTCAGACCTAAGAAATCCCTCCTATCTGGAGATAAGGAATTGGTCTAAACCTGAGTTTCTGTGGGGGCAGGTCAAGATCCCTGTGGAATTACGGGCACATAATCAAAATCACCTGAAATTCGCAAAATGCTTGCCGTCTAATTTGTACAGTGCAGCGCACGTTTCACAAGCCATTCTTGTAACTCATTGTTTTAGCAGAGAACTGTTTCAGCCCCCTGGTTTTGGCTTGCGGAACCTGCGCAGAAAGCTGCATGCAAACTTTTTGAAGAGTCCGGATTCGCGGAATCGTGGAAAGACGGCTAGTATCTTTTTGAAATGGAGTGAAAATTCGCACTGTGATTCAGTTCTATATTGAAAGAGCCGGCTGGGCTTAGTACGAATTAAAACTAATAGGCTTTAGCCACTATGAAGGAAATAACCGATAAGCTTGGAATTCCTGAATGGGAGTTTCGTGTCGTAATTGGCCGAACGAAAATCGATTTTGACATAAACAAAGAACAAGCCAATCGAAAAAAGCATGGCTACTCTTTGGAAAGCGCTGTGGACCAGCTTGAGAAGCTACTTCTGCCTCTTGGAAATCCTCGGCCGTTTATGACCAGTGATGGCTGTCAAGAAAAGGGTGAAGTGAGACACATGCATGTTGGAGTTGATGATTCCGGGCACGTAGTACTTATCGTCACAACAATGCGCCCCAATGAAACGGTCAGAGTTATTTCATATCGGCGGGCAAACCAAAAGGAAAAGGATGACCTCTTTCATCATACCGGTTATCGGGAGCCGTAAGGTTAACAATCGGCTGTTGTCGCCCACTCTGGCTGGGACGGCCTATCCGACGCTTCGCGGCTATAAGCCCGCCACAAAGCCGGGCGTTATACCGTGTGAAGAATCCTGAGGTGTTGAATTGAATTTTCAAAAGAAGAAAAAGCAGCACTTTGTGTGGCGTAAATACCTAAGAGCATGGTCCAAGAACGAAAGCATATACTGTCTTATGGACGGAAGGATATTTAAGTCTGGGCTTATGGGTGTCGGTCAAGAAAGATACTTCTACAAGCTTAAGGAGTTAACTGAAGCCGAAATCAAATTCATTAAAGCCCTTATTGATCGCGATAAAAGGCCAATGATTCGGAAGCTTAACCACGGCTGGATAGATTTATTTAATCAGGTTTTTGAGATAAGAAACCTGCTTGACAGCCACGGAGTGGCTCATCCAGAAGCAGATAAAATGCTAGATGTTCTGGTTCATAACTTTGAGGAAGATTTTCATGGCAAGATAGAGTCTGGTGCCATTAAATTCTTGGAGATGCTATATCGCGAAGATCTCACCTTTTATGACGATGACGATGAGTTGATCGAGTTTTTGTTTTTCATATGTCAGCAGTACTTCAGAACCCAAGCCATTGATAAAAAGGTTCGGACGGCAATTGGTTCCTTCAATGGGTTTAACGTTGATGGAATATGGTCCGTCCTGAGACATACAAGTGCTACGAGCGTAGGGTTTAGTCTGTACCAAGACAGAGCAAGTTTTCGGCCGGTACTTATTAAAAACACCTCAGATAGTCCGTTTATTACAGGCGACCAGCCAATAATAAATACGCATGCTATCGGGTTGACCCTTGAGGAAATCCCATCTGAGCTTGAACTCTATTATCCATTGACGCCCAGGCTGGCTCTTCTTCTGACCAGTAACCCAGACTTGAACAGAAAGATAGCAATATCCGTCGGAGAAGAGAAAGTTGCCATGTACAATGCATTTATTCATTCGCAGGCAGGAAAGCAGGTCTATTCATCCGAAAGAGATGCTTTGGAGAAGCTTTCAAATGGATAGGTGCAAGTATGACAATTGCATGTTGCCGGACTGGCTTTCCGCTTTGCTCTAACCCAGCCGAAAATGCGGGCGTTAACTGTCACTAAAAAGTAAGCGTTCATTCCAGGACACCCTGCCACCATGGTTAATTCCGCCCTACAGTAACCTCTCACTCATCAACACGAGGTTACCCCCATGAGAAAACACCGCACCCCCGAGCAGTGGCAGGCCCTGCTTGATCAGCAGCGTGACAGTGGTTTATCAGCACCACAGTTTTGTCAGCGAGAGGCCATTGGCTATGCCAGTTTCTGCAACTGGCGCAAGCGCCTGTCAGTTGAGCCGGAGAGCGAGACGTCCCACTCTGACAATGCCGGCTTTCTGGATGTATCCTCATTGATGGGCGCTTCCGCTGGGCCGGGCTGGAATATTGTGTTGAGTCTGGGCAACGGCGTGGAGTTGCGGCTGAGCCAGAACGGATGATCGGTCTGGATAGCCAGGCCCGGATCTGGCTGTGCACGGAACCCACCGACATGCGCAAATCCTTCCGGGGCCTGAGTGCCCTGGTGCGGAATCAGTTGAAGCAGAACCCGCTCAGCGGCCAGTATTTTGTTTTCGTCAATCGCCGCAAGACCCAGATGAAAATGCTGTACTTCACGCCTACCGGGTACTGTTTGTGGGCCAAGCGCCTGGAGCAAGGGCAGTTCCGGGTACGCCCCTCGTCCTCTGGCCAACGGGCCCTGACCCTGACGGATTTACAGCTACTGATTGACGGTATTGAAGTGCAAAAATACCGCCAGTTCAAGCGTTTTAGAGGGGTATAAAACGCGAGCTTCCGGTATAATATCGGTCATGAATTCAACGGCTTCCGCTCCCCATTCCAACACATCTTCCTCCTCGGCTCTGGCCGAAGAGAACGCCATGTTGCGGGCGCAGCTGGATGCTCAGGCAGACGCGATTCGACAGCTGGCCCGTCAGTTGGACTGGTTCAAAAAACAGCTTTTCGGCCCCAAATCCGAGAAGCAGGTCTATGACCTGCCGGGCCAGGGTGATTTGTTCCAGCCCAAAGACGCACCTGCACCGGAGAAGCCTGCCGATGAAGAAAAGCGCACCATCAAAGCCTATCAACGTGGTACCGGTCAAAAACAGCGGGACGACGATTGCCTGAATGACACCGGTCTGCGCTTTACCGCCGGTGTGCCCGTGGAAGTGATTGAACACATGCCCCCGGAGCTGACTGGCCCGCAGGCCGATCAGTACGACATCCTTGGCACCAAAACCACCTACCGACTGGCCCAGTGGGCGTCCAGCTATGTGGTGCTGAAAATCGAACGCCCGGTGTTCCGGCGCAAGGGCAGCGAGAAGCCCATCACCACACCAGCTCCGTTCAACGTATTGGATAACAGCTTGGCCGACGTCAGCCTGTTGGCGGGTTTGCTGGTAGACAAGTTCCAGTTCCATCTGCCGTTGTATCGCCAACATCAGCGCATCCAACAGGCGGGCGTTACCGTCAGTCGCAGTACCCTGACCAATCTGGTCAAGCGTGCCATCGGCCTGCTGCGCCCCATTGTGGACGCCCAGACCGACAATGTTCTGCGCAGCCGGGTGCTGGCGATGGACGAAACGCCCATCAAAGCCGGTCACCAGGGCCGAGCAGGCCCGCAAAAAGGCAAAATGAAGTCTGGCTGGTTCTGGCCACTGTACGGCGATGCCGACGAAGTGGTGTTCACCTACTCGAACAGCCGAGGGCGCGCCCATATCGAACAGGTTCTGAACGATCAGTTCAGCGGCACCCTGATCAGTGACGGTTACGCGGCTTATGCCCGCTATGCCGCCACACAACAAAACATCACCCACGCCCAATGCTGGGTGCACAGTCGCCGTTACTTTATTGAGGCGCAGAAGGAGCATCCTGAGAAAGCGACGGAGGCTCTGCAACAGATTGCGAAGCTGTACCAGAACGAAGAAGCTATCAAAACCCAAGGCTTGGCTGGCGAGAAGAAACGCCAGTACCGGCTGAACCACTCGAAACCGGTGGTCAGTGACTTCTTCCAATGGTGCCGGGATCAACTGGAACACGGCGGCCTGCTGCCCAGTGATCCACTGACCAAAGCCCTGAACTACGTGCTCAGCCGGGAAACCAGTCTGACCGTGTTCCTGGAAGATCCGGATGTGCAGCCGGACACCAATCACTTGGAACGGGCCTTGCGGCCCATTCCAATGGGTAAGAAAAACTGGATGTTCTGCTGGACCGAACTGGGTGCGGAGCACCTTGGCATCATCCAGAGTCTGATCGCCACCTGCAAACTGCACGGCTTGAACCCGTACACTTATCTGGTGGATGTACTGCAACGTATCAGCCAACATCCGGCCCGCGACGTAGTGGATCTGACACCGCGACTCTGGAAAACCCGGTTCGCAAACCAACCGTTACGCTCGCTGATCGACCGACGCCACCCAGATCGACAGAGCCCACAGCCGGAGGCCACCGTCCATGCGCATTGACGACATGAGCATTGATCAACTGCTGGAACTGAACAAGTACATCTGCCGGCGCATCGATGAGTTGCAAGATCGGGAAAACCTGCAGGCTCTGAGTCAACTGCGGGTTGGTCTGAAAGTGACCTTCGAAGGTCGGGAAGGTCCGGTGCTGGGGATAGTTACCAAGATCAACCGCAAGAGTGTGATCGTGTTAGGTGACGATGGTGCCAGGCAATACAAGATCTCACCGGGCTTGTTACGACCACTTCGTGATGTGAAGTAAGTCGACTACGTCGCGGAATGAACGCTTACACTAAAAAGGAGTTCGAATGAGCTATCAGGCGGTAAATTTCAAAAACAAGCTCGGCCTCTTCGATGAGCAATGGTCGCCGAAGGTTATTGCCGAGATGAATAACTATCAGTTTAAAGTAGTTAAAATCCAGGGCGAATTTGTGTGGCATGACCACAAAGACACGGATGAAACGTTCATAGTTCTCGAGGGCAGTCTCAGAATCGATTTCAGAGATGGGCATGTGGAACTGTCTGAAGGCGAAATGTATGTGGTACCCAAGGGTATCGAGCACAAACCTTATGCGGAACATGAAGCAAAGGTTTTGCTGATTGAGCCGCGTGGCGTCGTGAATACAGGCGACGAGACTGAGAGCCAAACCGCAGAAAATGACGTTTGGATATAAGTCAGTTAACAAAGCCATTAAGTCCAATCATAGGCCAGGAGTGTCCACTGCACCGGGGTAGAACCCACTGTTTTTCCGCTGCGTTCCAAAACAGCCGCAAATGCGAGCGTTATAGGTAATTGCTATGCCTTACGTTTATTTGGATCAAAACGTATTATCTGACATGAGAGAGCGGGTCCTTTCCGAATCTCATGATGAGGATCTGCGTGCTCTCAAAACTCTTTGCACTTCCAGAGATGTTGAGATCCTGTACACAGTGACACACCTGCGTGAAGTCCAACAGATTCCTCATGAGAAGTTTAGATTAGAACATCTAAGGCTTTTAAACGGGCTTAGAGCCGCTTACTTAACTCCAGTGACAAATATGCTGGTGAGGAATCATCCAAAAAAAGTCTGGGATGACTTTATTGAGAATGAATTTCAAAACTCCGCAGCCGGGATAGATTCAGTTATGGAGGCCCAAGACCTTATCAATCGAAAGTTTTGCGGGCTGCCCGTAGATCAAACGTTTAATGATTTAAACTCAATGCTTCGGGCGAGCTTGCGTTCGATCCTGGAAGATAGCTTGGCTCAGATTGAGAGCATATCGACAACTGAGCTCGACAAGGATCAGGTTGAATCAGCAAAATTTCAAATTAGCGATCAATTGTCGAATTTGGAGAACCTTCCAGATCTCGACGTACCAGATGACCATGAGTTAGGCCCTAGACCATTTCGACAGCTTGAAAAGATCAAGGAAATTGAAAAGTGCCCAGCAGACCATGTGATCGGCCTGATAGAAGACCTTTTCCGTGAGTCGAACCCGGATTTCAATTGGAGTAGCTATATTGACGATACTCCCGAGAACAAGATTGCTGTTTGTTACTCTCTTTTAAACTGGGCTGGCTACTGCGCGGATGATTTTACAAGCACGAAAAAGGGAAAGGACAGGTTTAATGCTTCAAACAACGATTTGGCGCATGTTCGAAGCGGAGCACGTTGCTCACTCCTCATCTCCCAAGATATAGCTTTCCTCAAAAAAGCCGATGCGATTTACAAACATCTCAATATTGGAACTTTGCCTCTGGCGCCCGGTGAGGCTATCAAGCACTTATAATCGGGTAGCCAGGGGTATCTAACCCCCAGCCCCCACAACACCCTGCATGCGGGACCGCACAGGGCGTTTCTCGAAAACGTTTAGAGCAAGTCGGCCGATTACCTCCTGCTTGCCCCAATGATGGCTTCTGATTTTGAGCCAATGTTCCTAGGTCCGGTCGGATATGGAATCATTGAGCTGCACAGGCTCCTCATTGATTATCGAGTTCAGGCCTTCACCATGTCCCACCCATTACGATGGGCATTCGGCTACTATGCCCTCTGCTGACTTCTGCTCAATCACCAACTGAGTTACCCCCGCTGGCGCTATCGGTGTCCATCTCGTTCGCTCGCAACCGCCAATGGCAACGGCTGCGCCCAGGCTTGATCGACCAGTGGCCTGACTGGTAATTGACCGATCGCTCGTTGAGCAGATCTCCCCAGATAAGGACATGCACTGTCACTGCACTGCTGCATCATTTACGCTGGCCGTTAGATCACATGGCTTCGTTGTCTTGTGCCAACTCGCCTCCGGCCTACGCCTCATATGATGTTCTTATTCATCAGCTCGCAGTTTTGCTAGCGGCTTCCTCCAGGCCTTTCCTCGCGGATCGGCCCTTGCCATTCGCTAGTGGTTAGCGTTCAATCGGCTAAAACCGACTGAACGGTGATCTTCCTACAGGGGACTTTCACCCCATTAGTTCATGCCCATGCTGGGCGTACACAATCCGCTCCAGCCGACCGCCAAAACGGCTGAGCTTTGGCGTTAACTGTCTCTACCTATGAAAGTCATAACCTGGAACTGCAATGGAGCACTGAGACGAAAGCTTGCAGAGGCAGATCGCTTGCAAGCTGATATTTTGGTGGTCCAAGAATGCGAAGATCCTGTGCTATCGACCCCTGCCTATAGGGAGTGGGCCGATTCCTACCTGTGGGTGGGTGAGTCAAAGAACCGTGGTATCGGTATCTTCCCCCGAAACGGTCACCGAGTTGAAAAGTTAGATTGGAATGGCAGCTTTGCCGTACCGGGGCTGGTCAGTAAAAGTGGAACACTGAGTTGGAACACTGAAGACCTCAGGCTTTTTCTTCCTTTTACCGTTAACGGAGATTTCACTATGCTGGCCGTTTGGACGAAAGGGCGCAACGAAGAAGCATTTGGTTACATGGGGCAATTCTGGAAGTATCTTCAGATCCATCGTGAAGATCTGAGCGGGACAAAGACAATTATTCTCGGCGATTTTAATAGCAATGTGCGCTGGGATAAGCCTGACCGGTGGTGGAATCACTCGGACGTGGTCGCCGAGCTTCATGAGATGGGTTTCAAGAGCCAATATCATCGAGTCTTCGAAGAAGAGCAGGGAAACGAGACTAGCCCAACCTTTTTTTTGCAGCGGAACCGCGAGAAGGCATACCACATAGATTACGTTTTCACTTCGGCCGATATCACGGAAGAATGTGCTCTACAGATTGGTCGGCATGACGACTGGATTTCAATAAGTGATCACGTGCCATTGACGTTGAGCATCAACAGTTAACAATCGGCTGCACAGCGACTGCTTTTCCGCCGCTTCGCAGCTCCAAACCGGCGCGTGAGCCGGGCGTTAGTCAGCAAGGAAAGACATGGGACCATCTGCACTTTTTGATAAATCTTTTCTACAGTCCCTGAGCGTGGATGAGTCAGTTTGGTTTGACCATTTCTTTCTGGCAAACATCTCACCTTTGTTTTACATCGAGACCCTAGCCGATCTGGATAAAGAAATGAGTCGAGGCAGAACGGCAGAACAAGTCGTTGGAAATATTGCCGAAAAAGCACCGCAGATGAGCGGGACTCCCAATATGTCGCATCTCGAATTGCTGCTGGCGAGTTTGATGGGTTATCCGGTTTCTATGACGAATAGGCCAGTTGTTGGTGGTGGCAGACAGGTTGAATCCGCTGGGAAAAAAGGAGTGAATTTCGACGTATCTCCTGAGGCAAAAGCCTTTAACCGATGGCAAGAAGGAGAATATCAAGAATTGGAGAGAGAGTTCGCAAAATCTTGGCGAGCTCAAATCAAATCAATGACCTTCGAAGGTTCAGCGGAATACGCTCGTAAGCTTGGAGTGGACATTTCTGCATGTAAAAACATGAATGATGCTGTAATCGCAGCACATCAAATAATTAATCAGACTGATAAACCATATGAGCTGATAGGCTTTATCGTAAATTCAGTTGGAATACCCAGGGAGTATCACCAACAGCTAGTGAAACGCTATCAGATGTCGAGGTTTCCACCACTTGTGCGCTTCGCTCCTTACGCGGCTCATGTGATCAAAGTCGAAATTTTTTTCCACATTTGTGTTTCAAGAGGCTTCATTTCTGCAGATCGACCTTCAAACAAAATCGACATTGCTTATCTCCACTATCTTCCTTTCTGTAACGTCTTTATTTCGGGAGATAAACTTCATCGTAGCACTGCAGAGCTATTTATAAATGAGAATCAAAAATTCGTATGGGGGCCCGATTTAAAGAAAGATCTGGGTAAGCTAAATGAGAATTACATGAAGCTTCCGCAGGAAGTGAAAGATAAAGGCGTACTCTCATTTGCCAGCAAACCGCCTCTCGAAGGAGATTATCTGACGGCTGAGCTTTGGGACCTTATTGGCACTAGTTGGCGAAAAAATGGAACTGATACGATCGCAATCACACAGGAAAACAACGATAAGATACTGGAACACGTCAGGCAGTTCACAGATGCCCCCACTCTGCCGCCGGATGCAATGTTTGACCCTTTGGACGAATTGGATAGCGTATCGCTGCAGAGGTCTATTAGAAGAAAACGAGGAAGCTGGTATCAAGTTCCGAAGGATCTGAAAGATGACTAACAATCAGCTGCACGGCGACCGATCTTCCGCCGCTTTGCGGCTCCAGACCTGCGCGTCAGCCTGGCGTCGATCATCCAATCTGAATGTTCGCTTTGCGTGCCATTCTTGCCCAAGCCATTCACAAAATTTCGGACACGTTTAGTTCAGAATTCGGAAAACTGCTCAAGAAGGCCGGGGTTGGTTGTGTGCCGACGGCCCTCAGCGATATCATCTGCTGGATCCTGATGTAGCGCAACCTTCACCTTCACGCGCTGCAGAAGGAAGCTGCTCCGGTATTTTTCGTTTACGCCGATTGCCCCCGTGACGGAGTCGTTAACGAGATCAAGAGCTTCCTGGAACTTACCCAGCTCAAGTTTCACCTGCGACAAATTATGAGCCAACCAGATCCAGCCGCTCTTGTCTTCGATTGTCTCAAGGATAGCCTCTGCCTCCGCGTAGCGGCCAAGTTTATAAAGCGACTCTCCCCATTTGCGCCTCTGATAGGGGTCGGGGGCCTTCAGAGTCTCGAACGCTTCTAGAGCGCGGTTCAGGTAAGTGGGGTGGTCATCGACGCTTGCTGCGAGCAGCATGATCTCTGCATAGCTGCCGCGGCTCTGATCATCGTCCAGCATCAACGGTGTTGGTTCAGGCAGACGCGCCAGTACATTCTGGACTCGCTCCGGCGCATGCCAAACCAGCGCGCGGACGAAACTCGCGACAGAGTGATAGCCTTGCGGTATGCCGATCGCAGCACTGTACAGCGCTTCCGACAGAAATAGCTCCTCATGCTGTTCGATGAGTTCGCCTGCCCAAGTTTGACGCGCGCCATTGAGCGCATCGCCTAGTGCCATCAGCAGTGAGGGAGACACGCTGCCGTTGTCCTGTTTCGTAGAGATGATTTCTGATGCATATCGCTGTGCCGTCTCATAGCACTGATGCCTGCGGCTGCAAGATCGCACCAGTTGAAGTTTGGCTTCATTCAGCGAATAACTGGCGACCACCTCTTGGAACAAGTGCTCGGCTTCGGCATGCTTCCCCAAGCTACGGAGTGTCTTTGCATGGTGGTACTTGATTTCTGCGGCTTGACGGGCATCGAGGTCAACCATGGCTGCAAGGTCGTCATAGGCTTGCACGATCGTCCCTAGCCATTTTATCGCAGCCTCTTCTCCTGATATATGCCGGAAATAGCGCTCCTTAGCTTCGATTGACTCGAGAACTACCAGGATCGCGACCTCGTTTTTAGTCGCGCTCAGCGACCTGAGCCGATTTGCATCTTCCAGCGGGTTGGGCAGCAATTGGTTCTGAATGGCGCTGCCCATCCAGACCATCGACAATGCGTAGAGAAAGGCCGGACGCCGATCCCCTTTCTCGACATTGCTGGCAATCTTGTCCTTCAGCTGCGATGCGATCAGCTGCAGGCCATGTCCATCCCCACGGATTTGCTGGAGAATGAACGCATCGAGCTTACTATCGATTTGTCTCGCCTTCTCGTCGGTTAGCCAATTCAACGACTTCAGCGCCGTGAAGACGATATCGTGGATTCGGATTGACGCTTCACTTTCGGGCGCGGTCAGCCCGTGACGCTCGAACGCTCTTAAGCGTAGCGGTCCAACAACGAACTTGAAGAACGCGCGATCGCAGTGGCTCTGGCCCGCCCATTGGAACAAACACAGCTCTTCCTCTAGTGCCGGTTTCAACCGTCCTAGAATACGGTCAGCGAGCCTTGCGCCGCCAACCGGCAGTTTGGCTACATTGACGCAGTCCTCTGCAAGATCGCTCCACGAAACGCCCTCGTGCGCGGCGGCATTAAGCATCACTAGGCTAAGAGGATGGCCGCCGACTGCGCGCCAGATAGTCTGGAACGCCTCTTTGGACGGCTGGGTGTTTAGCCCTTTGCCGAGCAGTTCACGAGCCAGCGTCTCTTCCATGGTAGGCATAGCGAATGCTCCAGGTGAGGGGGTTTGCCGTGTGATCAGAATCCGAGAGTTCGGCCCACACAGTGCGGCTAGTTGGTCGACGGCGAGACTCGGGCTGGCATTGTCTATGACTAGGAATGTGCGGTTTCTGCGCAGCAGGGCGCTGACATTACGCTCAGCACCGCCGCGCTGAACCGGGACCGACGAGAGTCGCTCGACACCGTCGATGTCGCGACCGCTGACCCAAAACCTGTATTCGAAATAGCATTCGTTGCGCAGTAGACACGCGGCTGCGGCTTGCGACTTCCCAATGCCGCCAATGCCGCCGATCTCAACACACGCCGTTTTTTCGAGCCTCCGATCAAGTTCAGTGTCGACTGCGTTATTTGGTACGTAAAGAGCGCTTATTGGCGGCGCGCGCAACGACGCAGGGTGGTCATCTCGAATATCGGCCAGAACGGGCAGATGCTGGGCAAGGTCGTCGATCGCGTCGTCCCGCAGCATCAGCGTATCGATGATGGCCTCAGCGATCGACCGGCTGTCCATGAGATGGAGGTGTCTCCCATTCATCCGTGTCTGCTGCAATGCTGTGTTGACCATCGCTTCGATTACGCCGGTTTGCGCGCGCTGGGAACTCAGAAGATAGATGTCCTGGGCGCGCGGCGCTAAGGATAGGGTGTGATCGAGATCCCCCCAAGGCTTGGTCATCGCACCGGAGAAGTATCCCTGCACGATCGAAGCCTCGACGACCAAACTCCCATCTTCCGACACGGCATCTAGCGCCCCGCCGACTGGGCTGCCGCCGACCGACGACCCTCGCTGTACGAGCTTCACATCGCGCAGATACTCAATAAACACGACCCCGAACCGCTCGAAAATCGAGCCCGGCGCCAAGATGCCAAGCGAGTCAATCACGCGCTGGATAAGCAGATTTCGGGTCTGCGGGTTCATGGAAAGCTCCGGGTTTCAGATCTGTTGCGATGGGCGACGGTCGCTAAGTGTGTTGCCGGAGGTTGTCATAGCAAAGGTTCGACCAAGCGCCAGATGTCTCGCGCCACCCCATCCAGTGACTGATTTGCGTCGATGACATGGCAGCGTTCCGGCTCCTGGTGTGCCACCGCGATCAGAGCTTTGCGGATGACTGCGAAATCCCGCGCCGCTTCCGCCGGGTCAGGAACGCCGTCGCGGCGCTGCTCCCGCCGGCCATGAGCGACGGCAAGGGGAAGGTCTAGGATGATCGTAAGATCTGGGAGTGTGGGGCCCACGACAATGTCGCGGGTCGACCGAAACAGCAGGTGGAGATCAGCGTCGGACACCGCGACTTGAAAAGCGTAAGTCGAGTCGATGAAACGATCAGAGATGACCCACTGGCCACTCGCCAATGCCGGCCGGATAACACTGCGCACATGATCAAATCGGGCAGCGCTTACCAGCAAGAGCTGCTCTGCCGGAGCGAGTGGTCGGTCAGAGTGCGTTAGAATCGCCCGGACCTCTGCCCCCAAATGGCCTCCATCCGGTTCCTTTGTCTGTAGTACCGATTGGCCGTTACCTCTAAGATGCTCAACAAGTAGTTTAACTTGCTCGGTCTTCCCGCTACCGTCAATGCCCTCGATACTTATAAATGGCATGAAAATCCTTTATTTATAATAATCAAACACGCAATGGAGTTTAATGAAACGCTCGAATACAGTTACATTCGTATCTGCCGGTATGTTATCGCCCAAGAAGCGCGATCATATGCTTGCGCGCCGGCAACTCTATCTCAATTACGGTGCATTATCGCTGGCAACGACCCTAGATACCATGGGAACCTCCACCTTGTTGGTGCACGGCGAGCACCGCGAACCCGCCGACGTCCTAAGCATGTTGCTGGATAAAGGAGTATTTCCGTCTCGGTTGCCGATAATGCTATCCATACCCAGCTTCTACGCTCTACGATGGGCGCAGACTTTTTGCAGGCTAGTGCGCGACATTGATCCGGACGCTAGGATCATTGTCGGTGGACGTTGGGTAGTCGGCCCGGATCCTGACTGGTTGCACGCGAAATTGCCGGAGGCGGATTTGTTGGTCCCCGGTCTGGCAGAACCGCTAATAGCGAGCCTGCTCACGAACGCGCCGGACTTACGCCTCCTGCCTGCCCCGAAGCCAGATGTCGTCCTAAACCATACCTTGGTATCAGGCTTCGAACGCTATCAACCGAGCATTGAGGCATCACGTGGTTGTGGCATGGGTTGCTCGTTCTGCGAAGAGCGGGATATCCCTCTAGAGAAGTTGGGTGAACCGCAGCAGTTTGCTAGAGCGCTTGCGGCAGTTTCTAGCCAGTATGGGGACAGCGAGATCCGACCCTATTTTCAATCATCAATGTTCGTCCCCAATGAGAAATGGGCCACCGGTCTAGCGAAGGCATTCCAAGCCGACGGCCTCAATGTGGCGTGGCGGACGGAGAGCCGCGTCGATGTCCTTACGCCTGAAACGATTGCCTGTCTCGCCGGGGCAGGATTGAAGGTGCTCGATCTGGGGCTCGAGACGGCCTCCCCGACGCAGATTCTAAACATGCGCAAATCCCGCCATCCGGACCGCTACCTTGAGCGAGCGTCTATTTTGCTCAAGGCGTGCAGCGATCACGGCATCGCCGCCAAGGTCAATGTCTTGCTTTACGCCGGGGAAACGACCAAGACTCTTGAGGAAACGCGTTCGTTTCTCGATGATCACAAGAGCTCGATTGCCGGAGTTTCGGTTGGCCCAGTCGTGGCCTATGGCCCACCGAAGACCGCGAATATTCTTCTGAATGAATGGTCGAGGAGCGGTGCTACGCCGGTCGATCCAAGTAGCGCGAACGACAGCGGGATATCAATGATTCATCTCAGTCATGATTTTGACGCAAAATCGGCTGAGGCCGCGAGCTTGCAATTGTCTAGGCGTTACATGGATGCAAAGGCATATTTTTACCTGAAGAGCTTCTCATATTACCCGCGCGATTACGCGCGCGCAGACTTCGACCGTGATGTTGCTGCAAGTGATACATCGCAGTTGCCGTTTCGCACAGCCGAAGGAGTAACAGGGGCAGGCACTCGAGAACAGGCCACACACAGAGGGGCAGGCATCCCTTGCAGTGAAAGAGCAAGTTCGTTAATCAGATATGGAAGAATATAGGACACCTAAAAAATTCCTTGCCCCCTCCACCCCTTCGTTTTTAGGGCTCTCTGACGGAATGAGTGGAACCATCCCTAATTCCATTCTCCAGCGGAATGGAGGCTAACTTAAAATGTCAGCCTGACATTGTCGGCTACCAGCGGGGCCAGGGAAACGAGGTACAGGTACTCGAAAAAGCCCAGGGACAGGCACTGACCGGAAGCGGTGGGGCCGTCAGCCTAAAATTTGGTCTGGATCTGATAGCGTGAAGCATAGGTTCATTTGCCGCATCCTGCGAGGTGTTTTCAATCAAAGTGCATCCACGAATCCGGGTATCGGGATTTGGAGCAGCCGGTCATGTTGGTAGCCAGAGATCGAAGTATGCTGTTGTCTCGCACTAACCAGGCCAGTCATACGACGGCTTTTCCATTCCGCCTTCGGCTCCCTTCCAAAGCCGCGTATGCTGAGCGACGTTAATCGTCCTACCTGAATGTTCGCTTTGCGACCGTCAAGGCCTCCCAGGTTTCTAAACAAAAGAGAACGTTCCAATTCTTAAGAGTTTCATCTCCCCTCTGTCATATCCAAAGCACTGCACCCTCTTCTCAAAGAGAGAACTCATGGGGTGACCAGTCTTGATATGACCTTCCGTTGCATTAGGTCCATCCAGATTTGGAAAAATTCGGTCCGTGGAATTATCAGCCATTGATGGTCTTAAGATTAGCCAAATAGACATTTGACGATATTTATAGGCGCTCCTATTCTTTTATGAGCTTTCCTTTTAACTCGAAAAAACCGCTCGGCTCAATATCCAATGTGAAAGAGTATTGACCAGGTGTAAATTTTGGGCTGTAAAAGAGTGTCCTATCTTCAAATCCTTCATATAGTTGGCTTAAAGGGGTAGAACGTATTTCTTCACAAAGCTTCGTATAATGGATTTTTTGCTTTTCTTTTACGTGTAAAATCAGGGTTTCACAGATATTTTTTATATCCTCCCAGAGATCTTCGTTAATAAAATTAATTCTTATATGCCTAGGCTCCTCAATATGTACTATAGAGGGGGTGTCACCATTTGGATATAATGCTATCAAACCAAAAGAGATTTCACCGATCCCGCCATAATGAGCAATATACTTGTGCCTCATATTCATAACTTTTTCGTGCGTTTTTAAGTATTTTTTCGGAATTAGGTTTTTCTCTAATTTGACTTGACCGCTGGTGAAACACCGGCCGTAATTTATCACTCCGCTAATAAAATTGGCATTTATATTTTCTTGAATTTCATTGTTTTTTATATTTTTTCTATATTTTTTTAGATAATTTGAGCTACTTATACAATGATTCAGCATAAGTTCAATCGAACTGTATCCGCTAAAAAGCTTTGAATGTTTGGTTTCGTATTTTACGGCGAAAAGGTTATTCCCATCGAGTTGAATACATTTTGGATGTTTTTTGAAATTTAGTGGAATAAATTTATTTTTCATAGTCGAAATCTCCATTCATAATTAGGCCGGTGTCCGAAATCGACGACCCTATTTCAACGTCCGCTTTGCGACCTTGCCACGCTTGGACCGCTTGAATCAGTCAATGAGCGTAACTAGCAATTTAAGAAGCTGACCTGTAGCTTCAGCTCTGATGCTCAGGAGAACGTTTCAAATGGATTACAGTCCGTTGATAAGCCAGGTAATTAATATCTGGTGGCTTTTGCCCATCGTAATTCTCGGTGCACTGTTAAAGTCCGCTTGGTTCAAGGGAAAACTCGGCCACCTACTGGGGTGAGAGTTTGGGGAAATAGACTGGCTCAGCATGTTCCGGAACAGACCAAAGAAGTGGCGAGCGACTATCCTTTGGGTCTGCATCGACCAGCAAGCCTTGATCGCGAAGCTTTTTAAGCAGTCGCCGGGCAGTCCGCTCATCACGCTCCCCAGTTAATGTCAGGGCATCAGACCTTGAGATCGATCCCTGAATGAACGCCTGATACAGAACCCATATAGAAGCGGGTTTCAGGTCATCCCTGCTCGCCACGAAGTCTTCGATTCGACGTTTCATCGATTTCAGGTTCAGAAGTTCTGAAATGTAGCTGACTTGGTCAACGGAGGTGTCCAGAACGAAATGACAGAATCGGGCCAGACCAAGCTCACTGAGCGGGCCTCTGCCATCGGTTTGGCCCTGCTGGACGGCGTCAGCTTGAGCCAAGTTGCTTTTGTACTTCTCGGAGTAAATCGCCAGCCCACGGCTCAAACACCAGACGCCCACGCTTTCCAGTCCAGCCGCCCGGAATGCCGCATCCGTCCAAAGACGAACAACTCGGCCATTGCCATCCAGGAATGGGTGGATCCAGAGGAATCGGTGGTGTGCAGCTGCGATTGCGATCAGACGTCGATCACCTTGGTGTCTGACGCTTTTATATTCGTTGCAGAACTGCCTCATTAGCTGTTCCAGGTGTTCGGCGTCAGGCGGTATGTGCCGGCCAACCTTTACCCCTCGATCCCTGAACTTTCCACCCTCAACCCAGGCGACTTCCCCCGTTTCATCCAGCTCGACCTTTGTAAGATCGCTAGGCAAGTCCCTGTAGAATCGGCGATGCAGCTCTTTGATGAAGTCCACGGAAATAACTTCTTCCAGACTCCGATCCTCAGAAGCTATCCACGCCTGTACGTCGATGTGGGCAAGAGACTCAATCTGTTTGTCCCGAGCAACCGGATCGTCCTCAAAATTTCCCCGCTGGGCCTCGCGGATCTGGTGAGGAAGGGTTCGATTGCCTTCAATCAGATTGCTGTAGTACGAGTTGATGACAGCCATGTGCCGGCGCAACGTATCTGCTGTCTCCGGCTCAAGCTGGCCGGCGACCTGAGCGGCCTTCCTGTTCAGGATGCTGGCCAGATCGAGAAGCCCCTCTTCCGTACACGATTTCTCGTTTGGCGCAAAAGGCGCGGCACTCATCCAGGATGTCATCTGATACCTTAATTCGTGTAGTAATTCTGAGTTTATGACCGGCCGTTTGTCCGGGTATTTGTCCGGTATTATGACCGGTTGCCAGCAGCGGCACAGAGTTCCCGCTGACGGCAATATATTTGCCTTTGGGCCAGTATAAATAGGCACTGACAACATTTCCAATTTTTTGGAACTCAGTTTCATCTGGTCATATTTGCTGTTTTCCTATCCGGCCAAGTGACCGGCAATTTGTCCGGTAAAATCTTGTTTGGCTCTTTTAATCTTTTATGGAGGGAAAGCTGCTCAACAGTTAAGCCAGAGGGGAGCAGGTCATACCGCTTCTCCTCAACGTTCGCCTTGCGACCGCTGCCAAGTCGCTTGTCGGGCAAGATCCCGCCATGTGAACCATACTTATAGGTCCGTCACCCTTCGAAGAGGGCCAAATATGACATTCCCTATCCGTCATGCTCCCTGGAATAAGGGAAAGCTCGTTGGCCAGAAGCTACCGCTCAAACTCGAACAAATCTGGGCTATCCGCATTCGATTGGAAATTGCGGAAAATGTCCGTGAACTGGCGATGTTCAACATGGCAATTGATTGCAAGCTCCGTTCCTGCGATATGGTTAAGCTGTTAGTTCGAGATATTGCTAGGAACGGAGAGGTGTTGGACAGGGCGCAAGTGATTCAGCAGAAAACCAATCAGCCCGTTAGGTTTGAGATCACCAAAAAAACACGTGAGTCAGTCGAAGCGTGGATCAAATATCGCGGACTATCTGGCATGGATTTCCTTTGGCCGAGCCGGATCAGGAGGTCTGAGCACATCACCACCCATCAATACGCCCGTATCGTCAAGAAGTGGATCGGAAGCATTGGACTCGACCCTTCCGTTTATGCCACTCACTCGATGAGGCGCAGCAAGGCAACATTGATCTACAAGCAGACCAAAAACCTTCGAGCTGTCCAGCTGTTGTTAGGGCATACCAATATGGCCAGTACCGTTCGATATCTTGGTGTCGAGGTCGAAGACGCTCTGGAGATAGCTGAAAGTATTGAGATCTGATTAGTGTAACTTGGCCCTCCGACCCTCGATCGTGGGTGACGCAGCCGCTCTCAGCGCCAGTCGATGATCATCTTCGGGAGCCGATCACGCCTCTCTGTCAACAAAAGCGGACATTCGAGTCGGGGCTTTCTTCCGGCGCTTCCAAGTCATCACAGCCATTTCATCCATTATGATTGACGGAGCAAATTGCAGGCGCTAGATGATTACGTGGCAGGGATGGCCATGCTCGGCTAAGCTATTGTTTTGTCGCTTCATGTGTAATGCGATCGATGGTTCAAAGTCAGTAATAATGACCCAGTCAAATTTCAGCAATGGTAAAGCGCGCTGCCAATTGCTGTTAGGTGTTTCAAGTAGACAAGATTAGGAGGGTTTGTGTCAGACCAGAGGATAAAAATTCCAAGAGCTTCGGATAAGGTACTAATTGCCTGCTTCAAGGATCTTGCGAAGATTACCGGTGTTAGTCAGATAAGCATAAATGCACTGGGATTTAATAACATAGGTACGGTAGATCTTGACAAGGAGTTGCCTAGTTCTCTGGAGTTAATTCTTAAAAAGAATTCCGCTATCATCGAGACAATTTCACTGAACTGGCCGGGTTTACCTATTACATTTTATCGTGGTGGGAATTACCAGACTCAGGAAAAATCTGGAATATATGATGAAGTAGTAATACGGCAGAACCAGAATCAAGGAAGCCATGATAGCGAAGAGGTGATTGAAGTAATTTCAGTCATAAACAAGAAGCTGAAAGCGTTCGACCCCAAAAGATCCGCTTCTGGCACTATGAGTGAGGAGCAGGCCCACTTTGAAGCGCTTCATAACTCAAGCATTGAGCGGCTTGAACTTCTAAACGAAGAGCTGATAAAGAGTACTCACGAATACCGCTTAAAACTAGATGATGATCACCAGAGACGATTAAAGGACCTAGAAGACGAATTTGAAAACCGGAAAAAAGAGCTTCATGAAAAAATAGAGGAACAAGAATCTAAAATCACAGTAAGGGAAAAGAGTCTAGATGAAAAGAGAAAAAAACTTGATGATAGCAATAATACTCACGCACGGCGTGAAATTCGAAGAGATATACTTAAAGAAATAAAGGCTCGACAGGACAAGTTCAGTTTGACTGAAGGGACAAATAAGCTAAGAAAGCCTATTGCTTTAGCGATGATTGGGTTAATTGCAATTTTCGTTTTTTTGGGTTCTTTTTCCGCTATAGAATTCTACGACATTCTCAGGTCGTCAGATATGAGCAAGATTTTAATTGCAAGCGTTAAACAGTTTATATATACAGGTGGTGCGGTTGCTTCAGTTGTTTTTTTGATCCGGTGGATGAATCGATGGTTTGAGTTGCACTCACAATCTGAGTTTTATATGAAGCAATTTGAACTTGATATGGAGAGAGCGAGCTGGCTTGTAGAAACAAGCTTGGAATGGAAGGATGCGAAGGGAACAGCCATTCCTACCGAATTGCTGGAGAGCCTGTCGAGAAATTTATTTGTCAATGAAGGTCAAAAGGTGGAACAGCTTCAACACCCTGCTGATCAGTTGGCATCCGCGTTAATGGGAAGCGCTTCTGGTGTAAAACTAAAAGCCGGAGATTCATCAATTGAAATTGATCCAAGGAAGCTCACTAAAGCCAAACCGATTGAGCAAGGCACCTAGCAAGTTGGATTAATTTGTTTATGGTCCACGGGGCTTCCACCGGGCGGCTTTTTCTCCGCTTCGGTATGTAAAAGCTCCTGTCTATGCAAGCGTTAAGTTTAAAGGGAAGTCATGAAGTTAAATAAGCTGCTATCGCTTGATTTTATGCAAAAGTTTCAATCTCTCCTGAAGACCGATTTCGAGCACAAGCTGTTCGTTGCGAGCTTGAGAAATTATGCCTCACATGGGAACCCGCTTCGTTTTCATAACTTTGCTTTTTCAATGAGAGAACTGGTATTGCATGTTATTGAGAGAAAAGCACCAGCCAAGCAAGTTAGGATTGCCAATTGGTACAAGCGTGAAAGCGAACAGCACGAAGTAACTAGGCGACAGCAATTAAAATACTGTGCTCAGTCGAATATTGCCGATGTGTATTTTGATGAATATGTCCAGGAAGATATAAATGAGGTAATCTCTGAGTTCTTGAAGGAATTTAATTTTTTTAATAAATACACCCACATCACTGAAAAACATTTTAAAGCCTGCCCTAAGAAATTCTTTGAAGACGCTAAGGCCGTAGTCAAAATTGCAAGTGATTCCTTGAGTCAAATTAGTGACCTAGAGAGAATGGTAATTGAATCACTGGAAGATAAAATAGAAGATTCAGTGATTTCTACCGCAGTTAGCGCCATCCCCGAAAGCTTATCTTTGCTTGCGCCCCATGTGTTCGTTGATTACTCAGAGGTTGAGGAAATTGAATGTACAGGGATCGATCATGAATTCATTTATGTGACAGCAACCGGAACAGTGCATGTTGATCAAGAATACGGCCCTAAAGATGATTCCTGTACCATCAGCGCTAGTTACCCTTTTTCACTTGAGATGAAGGCTCACGTAGCGAACCCTGATGACTTTTCAGTCGTAGGTGAAGATTTAAACGTGGACACATCTTCGTGGTACGAATAGAACTTAACAAGTGCAGGTTGTCCGAGGTGTACTGCTCTGCGCACCTTACTGACCGAAACTGCAAGCGTTATCGCACTGCCTGAATGTTCGCTTTGCGACCGGAGCGGCCAACTTATGATGTCATTACCATTGGCGGCCGGCTTCAGTGTCCATCGCTAATAGGCAATCGGAAGGCGCTGCTAGATCCCAAAAATGTTGCTGGCTGGCCGGGATTGCTCAAGCAGCAATCCTGAGAAATTTGTTGTTGGGATTATGTTGTCGACTTAACTTTCTAAGGCCCCAAATATCAAATCAACTCACTCACTCAGCAACGTAAATTGCATATTTCATATTCGTATAAAATGTCTTTGATCGCAGCTATTACCCCTGCCTGGAGAAAACCCAGGGTTTGCCGTTCGCTTTTTATATTAGAGCTGGCCACGATGGCACCGGCACCCGCAGGGCAATCACATCGATTACGACCGGCCTACGTTGGCGCTTAGTGCATGAGCCGCTAATCTGTATGGGTGATTTCCAGGCAGATTTCATAGTTCAGTGTGAGGAGCTTGGCCTAACGATGGCAGCTAGTTTGGACGCAGGAATTATCTGAGTTTTCGTGAAGTCGGCAGGTCGTTCTAGTAGGCGGATTCATTAATTAGTAAATCGAATTACTGACTGGCACTAATGTTCTTGAGGTGAACGAACGACCACAGGTCAGCCACAACTACCTGAAATCCCATTGGACGATTCGGCACTAAGGCTTTTGCGTTAGGTGCGTATTTGCTAAATCGAGAACCGCCTGTTCCATCTCCAGGTACACCCGATATGCATTGGCCTTGTTGGATGCCTCAAAAGCGGGAAGCGCCTCGTAACGAGACCAGTCGGTCTGCTGGTAGGCATCTTCAAATGGAATCCAGTTGTCGACCGCACTCTTCATCCTGTCGCGCACGAAGCTCAGGTAGTCGTAAGTGAAGTTCAGGGCATCCATGGCGTGTTGAGAGGCTCCGCCATGGCCAGGGATCAAAACGACCGGCCTGAGTTTTTTTACTTTCTCTATCGCCTGCATCCATTTGCCGGTGTCTACTTGAGGGCTGTTCAGAAACGGCACCCGACCATTCTGAATAATATCGCCGGAGAACAGCACATTGCCGGGCTCAACCATCATCATACTGTCGCCGGGTGCATGTGCCGGGCCGGCGTGAAAAATACTGAAGCGGTAATTGCCGGATGTCAGAAACATCTCATCCTTGAAGGTCAGATCAGGCAGAATCACCCGGGTACCGTCATCAACCCAGGGAGCAAGCGACTTTTTTCGCTGCCTGAGCCGCTCAGCTGCGTCAGGACTGTTGATATAGAGACTGGTGCTTCCCTGGGCAATTATCTCCGCATTTGTCAGATCCCTGAATGCCTGAAGGCCATAGATGTGATCGGCGTGGTAGTGACTCACCACAATGTGCGTAACCGGTTGGTCCGTGATTTTTCGGATTTCCCTCAACATGGCGGCGCCCAGGCTGGGAGTGCCTAGCGCGTCAAAGACTATGACGCCCTTATTCGTGACCACAAACCCGGCGTTGGACGTAAATCCTTCGTTGTACTGATCAGGAACGCCGGACTGTCCCGGAAAATAATAAACATTCGGGATATTGACAGACTCAGCGCTGAAGGGCACCGAGATATCGGGGTAGTTCGGCGTCGATGCAGCGACCACTGTGCGTGACGCTATGGTCAGGGCCATAGACGTGCCGATCAAAAATATCGTCAGCGTGTTTTTTATTTGGGTCATTTTTTAACCTCCCGGGCTTTTTATTTTAGATTCTTAACTAACTGTAATGTATGGAGTATCTCCATTTTTGAGCGCTAAGCGAGTGATTACAGGCTTTTTGCGCCACTTGCGCCCTTCCTCTTCGTCAACTATACCGTAGTTATATCCTTATAACTTTCACAAAAAGATCGCCATTCAGAGACTGCACTGATTGCTGGCCGACTGCCAATTAACAGGGCATAGAAGGAGGAACGCCATATGTTCGGCAAGCTTCGCCGACCAAGCCAGGATGTGGCCAAAATTGCCCTGGAAGAGTCAGACCGTTTATCTTCAACTGAGCGCAGGCAATTCCTCCGAAATGGTCTGTTCACAGCCGGCAGCGTAATGGTTGGCGGCACGTTCGCCGGCCTTTCTGCCAAAGTTGGCGCCGCTGCAACCCAGTACCCACCCGAAGTTCCGCTCTGGACCCGTTCCCTTGGTGCTGGCGTGGTTACCAATCCATACGGTATGCCGTCACCGTACGAAAAAGGGGTGATTCGCCGGAATGTACCCTGGCTTACGGCGGAGAAGACCTCGTCAGTCAGTTTCTCTCCGCTGCAGCATCTGAAGGGCATCATCACCCCAAATGGTCTGTTCTTTGAGCGGCACCATGCCGGTCGCCCTGAAGTGGATCCGCAACAACACCGCCTGATGATCCATGGTCTTGTTGAGCGCCCCATTATCCTCTCGATGGACGACCTGCAGCGTTTCCCCAGTGTTTCCCAGATCCACTTTATCGAGTGCCCCGCGAATGGGGGGATGGAGTGGCGGGGTGCCCAGCTCAACTCTCTCCAGTTTCTGCATGGCATGGTCAGTTGTGCGGAATGGACGGGAGTCAGGCTCTCTACATTAATGCAGGAAGTGGGTATCAAACCGGAAGGCAAATGGGTGCTGGCAGAGGGTGCTGACGGTGCTGCCATGACGCGTAGTATCCCGCTGGAAAAAGTAATGGACGACGTCATTGTTGCCTATGCCCAGAACGGCGAGGCGCTCCGCCCGGAGCAGGGTTATCCCGTTCGTCTGGTTGTTCCCGGCTGGGAAGGCAACACCAATGTGAAATGGTTGCGCCGTCTTGAAGTAGGTGACAAGCCGTGGATGCAGCGGGAAGAAACCTCGAAGTACACGGACTTGTTGGCCGATGGCACCGCCCGCGGGTTTACCTGGGTCATGGATGCCAAATCCGTTATCACCTCGCCATGTCCCGAAATGCCCCTGCGGGGAGGGAAAGGTATCTACCAGATCGAAGGCCTGGCGTGGACCGGCCAGGGCAAGGTCAAAGCGGTGGACGTATCGACCGATGGAGGCCGCAGCTGGCAGCAGGCTCCGCTTCGGGAACCCGTTATGTCGAAATCGCTGACCCGTTTTGCGCTGGAGTGGAACTGGGATGGCAACCCCGCCCTGATTCAGTCCCGTGTGATCGACGAAACGGGCTATGTGCAGCCGACACTGACCCAACTCAAAGCGGTTCGCGGGACCAACTCGATCTACCATAAAAACGCGATTCAGACCTGGCAAATCAACGCGGATGGGAGTGTTGACAATGTTCAACTTGGCTAAATTGTCCCGAGTCCTGGTTGGCGTTTGCTCTGGCTTTGTGTTCAGTGCGATGCCGCTGCTGGCGACCGCGGGATCGCCCGGCCACTATGGCTACGGCGAAACTGCCACCAAGGCTCAGATTGCCGGATGGGACATTGATGTGCGCCCTGATGGTAAAGGCCTCCCTGAGGGAAGCGGCTCCGTCGATGACGGATTGAAGGTCTTCGAAACCTATTGTTCGTCCTGCCACGGCGCATTCGGTGAGGGGATGGGGCGCTATCCAAAACTGGCCGGTGGTGACGGGTCTCTTGCCGACGACCGTCCGGAGAAAACGGTGGGTAGCTATTGGCCTTATGCCAGCACGCTCTGGGATTACATCCACAGGGCCATGCCGTTCTTCGCGCCCCAGTCTCTGACGGACGATCAGGTATACGCCCTGACGGCTTATGTTCTGAACCTGAATTACATCGTCGATGGAGACTTTGTGGCGAACAGGGACACTCTGCCCAAAGTAGAAATGCCCAATCGCGATGGCTTTACCTGGCAAGACCCACGGCCCGATACCCACAACGTGCGCTGCATGCACGACTGCAAGGATGAGGTCACGGTGAGTGACTCGGCAGCGGGCAAAAACCTGACACCAAGCACCACCGGCCCCCTCGATGAGGGGCTCACTGAGTAAAGGCTGACGGGGCCAGACCCCATTATGTGCCGAGGAGGATTGAGTGATGCGAAAAGGGTTAATTTACGTGTGTTTGACCACGCTCGCGCTTGGCGTCGCGCCAGTTGTGCTGGCAGGACCCAGTCAGGCTGACATTGACCGTGGAAAGGAGTTGGTTTTCAGCCGCAAAGACGGCAACTGCCTGGCCTGCCACAAAATGGATGATGGCAAACTGACCGGGACGATTGGCCCGGAACTGGCCGACATGAATACCCGTTATCCCGACCGGGGAATCCTGTTCAAACGGATCTGGGACGAGACTCAGTTCAACCCGCAAACAGTGATGCCGCCATTCGGTCGTCACTCGATCCTCAGTAAAGACCAGATCAACCGGGTTATTGATTATTTGTACACGCTGTAGATGCGGAGGAGGAGTTGACGTGATAGACCAAACACGAAGAGGTTTTCTGAAAGGGGTGTTGGGCGCCGGCGTTGCGGGCATCGCACTTGGCTCCGGGCTGGTTCCGCTCAGGGCAGAGGCAGCACCCGATGCGTCGAGTTGGCCGAAAAAGGCCTTCGGTACACCGGGCGTGGACGACACGATTTCCAGACTCTACGGAATGGAGGCGGTAGAGTCTGACAAGATTTCCATGGATCTGCCCACCATTGCCCAGAACGGTGCTGTCGTGCCGGTAAAAGTCGAAACCACACTGCCTAACGTCACAGGTATTGCTTTGCTGGTAGCGGAAAATCCCAATGCCCTGGCGGCGACGTTTAAGATTCCCAAGGGGACTCTGCCGTTTGTGTCCAACCGTCTGAAAATGGCCAAGACCACAGACGTTGTGGCGGTGGTGATTTCCGATGGCAAGGCCTATAAGGCGACCCAGAATGTGAAAGTAACCGTTGGCGGCTGTGGCGGCTAACCGTTAGCAGGACAGGAGAAATCAAATGGCGTCCAGTATCAGAGTTCGTGCAGTAGAAAGTGGCGGAGTGACTTCCTTTAAAGCCCTGGTCAGACACCCGATGGATTCAGGGTTTGTGAAGGACTCAGCCGGAAATATCGTCCCCCCCCATTTCATCCAGGTGCTGACGATTTCCCTTAACGGGGAGGACGTATTCGTTGCCGACTGGGGACCGGCGGTGTCCAAGGATCCATTTCTGGAGTGCCGGTTCGAAGGTGCCAAGAAAGGTGACAAGCTGACTATTAGCTGGGTCGATAATAAAGGCGAGAGCGATTCCACCGAAGCGACGATCGCCTAAAGGTTCCCTGCGACCGGGCCCTGGAGGCCTGAGTCGCTGGAGAGGAGGGTTGGACATGCTTAAAGCAAAGATCATTCTGGTCGCTATGGGAGTGGCACTACTGGCACCTCAGGTTCTGGCAGGCGCCACACCGGAAGAGGACCGGAAGGAAACGGTTGAATACTTCAAACAGATGTTTCCCGAGGTGCCGCTAAAAGACTTCGTCAATGGCCAGTACGCGTTGAATGAAGACCGTCGGGCGCAGTGGCAATCTCTGCAGGATTTTCCGCCTTACGAATTTGCCGTCGCAGAAGGCAAGGAAATGTTTGAGGCCCCCTTTGCCAATGGCAAAACCTACGGCAGTTGTTTCGAGAATGGTGGCATCGGTGTTCGCCAGAACTACCCGTACTTCGATGAGGGCACGAAGCAAGTTATCACACTGGAACTCGCTATCAACCAGTGCCGGGAAGCGAACGGCGAAAAACCTCTGAAGTACAAGAAGGGTGATATCGCATCTATCTCTGCCTACATGGCCACTACCTCAGAGGGAGAGGCCTTCGACATCAAGGTTCCTGATGATCCCAAGGCCCTGGCTGCTTACGAGGATGGAAAGCAGTTCTATTACAGCCGCAGAGGGCAGTTGAACTTTTCCTGTGCCAGTTGCCACGTCCAGAACCCAGGTAAGTGGATCCGGGCCGATCTATTGTCACCTACCCTCGGACAGCCCTCTAGTTTCCCGGTCCATCGCTCCAAGTGGGGTGAGCTGGGCACGCTACACCGGCGGTTTGCGGGCTGTAACAAGAACGTTCGTGCCGAACCATTGCCGGCTCAGAGTGAGGAGTACCGGAATCTCGAGTATTTTCTGACATACATGAGCAACGGTCTGCCTGTGGTTGGCCCGAGTACCAGGCCATAAGCGGCAACGAAGACGGGAGAACAGGAATGAACAAGCCATTACTGACGGTCGGCCTGACGCTTTCCCTGCTGGTACCACTGTGTGCCCAGGCAGGCGCTAAAGAAGATTTTCAGAAAATCTATTCCGACGCTAAAAGTGCCCAAAAGGATGCCGGCGACTTTAAGTGGACCACGACGTCTTCCCGGCTGAAAGCGGCAGAATCAGCCGCCGAGAGCGGCGATTATGACAAGGCAAAAACACTCGCAGCAGAAGCGTTGAAGCTTGCGCAGGAGTCTGTTGACCAGCGCAAGACCCAAGCGGAGGCCTGGAGGAAAGCAGTCATCGGCGGTTGACCCGGTTACTTGGCGGGTAGAAGAAACACTGCGCCCCCGCCAGGGCGCAGATATAACTGATCATCTCCAACAATCAGAATGAGAGGAGAGTGCAGTGTCGATTTCCCGCAGAGATTTTCTGATTGCCATGCAAGCGGCGGCTATCGCCGGTCTCAGCCCCAGACTTGCGTTGGCGAAGGGCGGTAACGAACTGTACGGCGCACCAAAATACGGCAATGTTCGCCTGCTTCACCTGACCGATATTCATGCCCAGCTATCGCCGGTCCATTTCCGGGAGCCTAACGTCAATCTCGGAACAGGGCGAAGTAAAGGCCAGGTACCGCATATCGTGGGCGCTCAATTTCTTGATCATTTTGAGATACCCGCCAACTCCAGGCGCTCCCATGCCTATACCTACCTGAACTACACCGAGGCCGCCAAAGAGTTCGGCCGAATGGGTGGCTTTGCCCATCTGAAAACATTGATAGATCAGTTACGGGAGCAAGTTGGCCCCGGCAACTCGTTGTTACTTGATGGCGGTGACCTCTGGCAAGGCTCTGGTACCGCATACTGGACTCAGGGCGAAGATATGGTCGAGGCCAGCAACCGTCTGGGGATCGATCTGCTGACCGGCCATTGGGAGTTCACTTATCCCGAAGCCCAGATCCGCAAGAACATCGCCAACTTCAAGGGCGAATTCCTCGCGCAGAACGTGTTCCTGTCGGACGAAGCGCTGTTTATGGGCGCCGAGTCCTATGACGAAGCCAGCGGCCGGGTCTTCAAACCTTATTCCATCCGTGAGATCGGCGGAAAACGTGTTGCGATCATTGGCCAGGCCTTTCCCTACACGCCGATTGCCAACCCCTCCTATTTCATACCGGACTGGCGTTTCGGTATTCGGGAATCAGAACTCCAGTCGCTGGTGGATAGTATCCGTGAGAAGGAGAAAGTGAACGCTGTCGTGATGCTTTCCCATAACGGGATGGACGTCGATCTGAAGCTGGCCAGCCGGGTGTCCGGTATTGATGCCATTCTGGGTGGCCATACCCACGATGCTGTACCCCGGCCAACCGTGGTGAAGAACCCCGGCGGCAAGACGTTGGTGGGTAATGCAGGCACCAACGGCAAGTATGTTGCCGTACTGGACCTGGATATCGGTAACAGCGGAGTTCGCGGCTATGAGTATCGGTTGTTGCCGGTGTTCTCGGATCTGATCAAACCTGATGCGGCCATGGAAAAATTTATTCAGGAAGTGCGTGCGCCTTACGCCGACAAACTGGGCGAGAAGCTCGCCATCACAGACGAGTTACTATACCGCCGGGGCAACTTCAACGGCACCATGGACCAGGTTATCTGTGATGCCCAACGCGAGGTGCTGGATGCCCAGATATCCCTGTCACCGGGCTTTCGCTGGGGGACCACGGTACTCCCGGGCGACGCCATCACCATGGACGATGTGATGAACGCGACCGCCATTACCTATCCGGAAACCTACGTCCGGGAAATGTCCGGTGCCGACCTGAAACTGATTATGGAAGATGTGGCAGACAACCTGTTCAACAAGGACCCGTATTATCAGCAGGGTGGCGATATGGTCCGTGTGGGCGGCATGGATTACACCTGCGACCCAACAGCAAGTATGAATGGCCGGATTTCCGATATGCAACTGGATAACGGCGAGCGGATCGAAGCGGACAAGATGTATAAGGTCGCCGGCTGGGCCACAGTCAACTCCAAGGCACCGGGTGAGCCCATCTGGGATGTCGTTGCCGACTATCTGAGGTCGGAGAAGACGATCAAGATCAAGAAGTTCAACACACCACGGCTTAAAAATGTAGCCGACAACCCCGGGCTGGAAGACCAAACGGGATGATGCTGGGAACTGCCTTTCGCAGGGGGTGTTGGCACGCACTATTCTGTCTGCTTTTGCTGACGGCGCACGCCAGCGTGCAGGCTGACGAACCCATTAGTGAGGCCAAGCCGTTCGCTGATAAATATCTGTTGTTGCAGTTGAGCGATGACGATCCTGCCAAACAGAACATAGTGCTGAGTGTCGCTGCCAATCTTCTGGAGTTTTATGGACCCGATTTGATCGATATCGAGGTCACCACCTTTGGGCCAGGTGTTCACTTACTCTATGCCGATAACAGCCGTCGCGAAAAAATCGACAGCCTGATGGCTCAGGGTGTCCGGTTTTCGGTGTGCATGAACACTATAAAATCCATTGAACGCTCTACTGGTGAGCGCCCGGAGTTGCACCCGCAAAGCATTCACGTAGATGTCGGGGTCGCGCATATTCTGGAGAAGGTTGAGCAGGGCTACGTTCTGGTCCGCCCCTGACGCATTGACCCGGGTAAAGGAAGACTGTAATGCCTACAAAGCTATCAAAATCGATTGTTGTTGCCGCCGCTATTACCGTCGGCGGAGTAGCCGGAGCGGCAGAAGGTGATCAGCCGGTCATGATTCAAATCAAACGCCTGTCCATGGATACGGCGCTGACCATCGCCAAAACAGCGATCGACACGTGCCGGAAGCAGGGCGTTCAGGTTGCTGTCACAGTGGTTGACCGGGGAGGGCACCCTCAGGTGGTGCTAAGGGATGTACTGGCCATGGACCTGTCTCTGGAGGTCAGTTACCGCAAAGCCTATACGGCAATGACATTTAACAATAAAACCTCGGCGCTTGAGGACCGTTTCACCGGCCCCTTTTCCGTGGGCAAGATCGACAAGGTGTTGTTGTCCGCCGGTGGCGTTCCGATTCAGGCCAGTGGTGAAACTGTCGGCGGCGTTGGTGTCAGTGGCGCACCTTCGGGTGAGACCGACGAGAACTGCGCCCAGGCGGGCGTGGATGCCGTCGAGATGGATCTGGAAATGGCTTCATTTTAACCAGGTCATGGAAAAATAATGATATGAAAATCAATATTTTAACAAATTTAATTAGAGTGGTTTATCTAATTATCGCTTTCCCTTTGACTGCCTTTGCCCAGTATCCTGATGCTGTTCAGGTTCTGATTGATGGCGGCCTGAAAGTAGAAGCCCGTTTTGATGCACCCGGAGGGCTGCAAGGTTACGTTGGCCGAAAAGACGGTCGCGCTGTAACGCTGTACCTCATGACTGACGGCGAGCATGTGGTTATCGGGAAAATGGTCGACGGCTTTGGCCAGGATCTCAGCGCCGAACACATTCGGACCTGGCTCCCGGCAATTGACCTGACCCAGGCATGGCAGCAACTGGCAAACGCCACATGGGTCGCCGAGGGTCCGAAAGACGCGAGGCGCATCGTTTACGTTTTCACTGATCCCAATTGTGGTTACTGCGTTGAGTTCCGTCAAAAAGCGAGCGCCTACCTGAACAGGGGCATCCAGCTCAGGCACATCCTGGTTGGCGTGATACAACCATCGAGTCTCGCCAAGGCGGCAAGCGTGGTCAGTGCCGATAACCCGTTGGAGCATCTGGCGTTTCTTGACAGTCAGTTTCCACGCAACTGGCTTGAGTCGCCGGACCTTATTCCGGCCGGACCCCGGAAAAAAATCGAGGCCAATAACCAGCTCATGAAAACGCTGGCGGTACCGGCGACGCCCACTGTGTTCTACCGGGACAAACAGGGTGAAGTCCATAAAATTGTAGGTTTACCGGACGATACAGCGCTATCGAACGCTGTTTTCAGGCCTCCGAACCAGGGAGCCTCTCAACACTTGCAGAATCGCCAATAGACTCTGTCAGGTTCCCTTACCAATTTCTGGTGCATAGAGGAGGGCATGCCATGCCATTTCACCGTCTTTTAATCGTGTTGCTGCTGGTGCCAGGATGGGTGATGGCTGAGGCCGTCCCGGATAAACTTGAACTGACCAAAGTATCTGATCGCGTGTACTCGGCCATCGGTGAAACGGCGCCGGCCAGCTACGAAAACAACGGACACAATAACAACCTGAGTTTCATCATTACTGAAAAAGGCGTCGTGGTAATGAATGGTGGAGACAATTACCTCCTGGCCAAGGCGCTACACAATTCAATCCGCAGCGTTACCGACAAGCCGGTCAAATACATCGTCGACGAGAACGCTCAGGGACACGCCATGTTGGGTAACAGTTACTGGCGGGATCAGGGCGTCCCCATCATTGCCCATGAGATCGCGATTGAAGAGTTCCGGGAACATGGCGGGATCAAGTTGGCATCGATGCAGAACCGCAACAAGGAAAAGGCCAAAGGTACCTACGTTGCGGTACCTGATATCGGTTTTTCCGACCGATATGACCTGGATATGGGAGATGTCCTGATAGAGCTACGTTACTTTGGTCCGGGTCATTCGCCTGGCGATATTGCCCTGTGGATGCCCGCAGAAAAACTCCTGATTACCGGCGATCTCGGTTTTCATCAACGGCTGCTGGCTGTCTTTGATGACACGGACACCGGGGCGTGGATTGAGTCGTTCGACAGGATGAGTGAGCTCAATCCCGCCATCATAATCCCGGGCCATGGGGCGCCGACAACCCTGGAGGTTCTTGACAGGGAAACCCGTGGTTATCTGGTGTTTCTGCGGGATGCGGTGATCGAGATCCTCGAACGTGGCGGTGGGCTGGATGAAGCCTATAGCATTGATCAGTCGGACTATGCGTATCTGGATACCTACGAGGAACTGGCGGCCAAAAATGCAGGTCGTGTCTATCAGCATCTGGAGTTTGATTACCTTTAAGCGTGGAACGCTGACAGGCCTGATAATCTGAGCATTGTAGCAGTCCATCAGATAGCCGCCGATACCTTTTTTGGCTTCTGGCAGGTTTCGATATCCCAAGGTCGTCGGTACCCATCATTCCGACGAATGGTTAGATGCCCAAACTTGAAGTGCCAGGGCGTCACCACATTCTGTAAATTACGAAATTGGCGACGTGTTGCAGCCGCTGTTTTGCATTCGAAGTTTCATTGCTATTCATGTGCACATCAGTGCTCATGAAATCCGCCCATATCGTCGGCAGCGTCGTCGGAGTTGATTTCATCGATCATCAAAAAAGGGTTGAGCACTTGATGCAGTTCTCTCATGGGTTTCTCCAGGTCAGCCAAGTAGTGTTCGAATGCCTGAATTATTACAAGATTTAAAAAATTCCTGATAAGCGCAAATATTCGTTCTGAATGTTCTAAATATCAGAACAATAATTTTGGAGGCATGATGGAGTGATCACTTGCACTATTAGATCAACCGAACCTCGTCCTGATCGAGATGGAGGGGCCCGTACACCTGTAAAAGTAACAAACGTAGCATCTGGGGCTGAGACGAAACGATTTCTTTGGTTGTCTCGGAAAGGAGGGGCGACAGACTGGCCCGCAGAACCTACAATGACCGGCTAATGTGTCAACCGTTACAGGGCCCAACCTTGAAGTCACTGTCTTTGCACCAGCTCTACAAATCCTGTGTTCTGAAAGATCTGCCGTTTAAATCCACCAGACAACTGGTTCCCCTAGCCGAAATTGTAGGCCAGAACCGAGCCCAGGAAGCTGTGCGTTTTGCGCTGGCTATGCCCCATGGTGGCTATAACGTGTATGCCGTGGGGCGCAATGGTCTGGGCAAGCGCACAATGATGTTGCGCTATCTTGAGCACCACCTGGATACCAATCAGCAAAGCCACGACTGGTGTTACGTTGCGGACTTTGAAGAACCTCGGGTTCCCCGCCTGCTCCAATTGCCCTCAGGTAAGGGCGTGCGGTTGAAGCAGGACATGGAAAAGCTCATGAGCCGGTTGGTCAAAGTCATTCCGCAAACGTTTGACAGCGACAGCTTTCTGGAACGCTCCGAGCAACTCAAGGAAGAGTACGGAAAGAAACAGGAAGACGAACTTGAGAAGGTGTCAGGGCAGGCGCGCCGCAAAAAAGTCAGCCTGAACATTACCACGCCGGGCGGTTATCGCCTGGTCGCGATGAACGGCGACAAGCCTCACACCGCAGAAACATTCAAAGACCTGACCGAGACGCAGCGAGAAAAGTTTGAGGACGCGGTCAATAAACTTGAGAAAAAGCTCCGCCAGGCGTTGCGCAAACTGGCTGACTGGGAGCAGGAGTATGCCGACAAGCAGCAGGCACTGAACCGGGAAACTCTGGAGGGGATCTCTGGCCATCAGATTGATGAGCTGATTGAAAACTACAAAAACCTTCCGGACGTGGTTGCGTACTTTGAAGCCGTGCGCGCGGATCTGGTTGAGAATCTGGAAATTTTTCTCGATGACAACGAAGAGCAGGCGGCCATTGCGTATGCTTCGCTTGATAAAAAGATGCCGCGCCGTTATCTGGTGAACGTGCTGGTGCATCAGAAAACCAACGAAGTTCCGATGGTGGTGGAAGACAATCCGACGTACCACAACCTGTTCGGATACGTTGAGAACGTTACTTACAAAGGCACGGTGTTCACTGACTTTTCCCTGATTCGTGCGGGCAGTTTGCACCGGGCCAATGGCGGCTATCTGCTAATGGACGCCATCAAGATGCTCGAACAGCCGTTTGTCTGGGATGGGCTCAAAAGGGCTCTGCGCGCGAAGTCACTTCAAATCAATTCCCTTGAGCGCGAGCTGACTCTTTCGGGCACGATCTCGATCGAGCCCCAGGGTGTGCCGTTGGACGTAAAGCTCGTGCTTTTTGGTGATCGCGAAACCTGGATGCTGTTGCAGGACTACGACCCTGAGTTTGCGGAGCTGTTCCGGGTAACGGCCGATTTTGAAAATGAAATGTATCGCTCTGACGACAGTCAGGTGATGTATGCGAAGTTTATAGCCAGTGTTGTGAAAGAAAAGAACCTGCTGCACTGCACAAACAAGGCGGTAGCCAGAATCATCGAATACAGTGCTCGCATGGCCGAGCACCAAGACAGGCTTTCGCTGCACGCTGCAAATATTGCCAATCTGCTTCGAGAGTCCGATTACTGGGCGCGCCAGGCAAACGCCAAACTGATTCAGGATGTTCACGTGGAGCGGGCGTTGGAAAGCGCCAAATACCGCAGCAGCCGCATTCGTGATCAATTCTACGATTCCATTCGAGACGGCTCCACGTTGGTATCAACTCAAGGCGCGGTGGTTGGGCAGGTGAATGCGTTGTCGGTGTTGTCCACCGGCGGATTCGAGTTCGGCCTGTCTAACCGTGTCACTGCTACCTGCTATTATGGAGATGGCGGCGTTATCGATATTGAGCGCGACGTAAAGCTGGGCGGCAACATTCACTCCAAAGGCGTGATGATTCTGAGCTCCTGGCTGGCGTCTCACTTTGCCGTCAACGATCCCATGCACCTGTCTGCCAGCCTCACGTTTGAGCAGAATTATGGTGAGGTGGATGGCGACAGCGCTTCGCTGGCCGAGCTTTGCGCGCTCATTTCCTCGCTGTCGAAGATACCCGTGCGGCAGGATCTGGCGATTACCGGTTCTGTTAATCAGTTTGGTGAGGTGCAACCTATTGGCGGCGTCAATGAGAAGGTCGAGGGTTTCTTTGCAACCTGTCAGCTCAAGGACGGCTTAACCGGCACCCAGGGCGCGATTGTGCCGGCAAACAATGTACAGAATTTGATGTTGGACAGCGAAGTGGTCAAGGCGGTTCGCGAAAACCGGTTTTCGGTGTATTCCGTTTCGACCGTTGAAGAAGCCGTCACGTTGTTGCTTGGCAAGCCGGCCGGCGAGGTCGACAGCAAAGGCGACTATCCGAAACAGAGCGTTTTTGGCATTATTCAGCAACGGCTTGAAAAAATGCGCGAGCACGAACGTCAGGAACACGCCCGGGACGATCAGAAAGATCCGTCTATCCATTGAACGGCTATCACAATAAAACGGACAGGAGATAACACGCTCATGACTGATATTCAGCAAATTGTGTACGTGGTGGAGGACGACGAAGCGGTTCGTGACTCATTGGAATTGTTACTGAAATCCGATGATAAACCAGTCAAAGCCTACGAGCGCGCGACCACGTTTCTCAAGGATTACTCGGAGCAGATGGCCGGCTGCATTGTGCTGGATATTCGTATGCCCGGCATGGACGGCATGGAGTTGCAGAAGAAGCTGAATGACAGGCACTCTATTTTGCCGATCATTTTTGTGACCGGACATGGCGACGTGCCCATGGCGGTTGATGCTATGAAAGAAGGCGCCGTTGACTTTATCCAGAAGCCTTATCGTGAAGAAGCGCTACTTGAAAAGATTGAAGCGGCGTTGGCGCAGGACCTGGAACAGCGCAAAACTCTTGACGAGAAACAGGAGATTATTCGTCGGATCAAGAGCCTGACCCCTCGCGAACATGAAATCATGGATCGAATGATCGAAGGCCAGGCCAACAAGGTTATCGCTATCGAGCTGGAAATCAGCCAGCGCACAGTGGAAATTCACCGCTCCCGGGTGATGCATAAGATGGGCACTCATTCACTTGCACATCTGGTTCGTATGGTGCTGTCCGTAAAGAACCTTATCGACGCGAGGTAATACCACCTGCATTATGCGGTTATCTTTTTGACCGGCCTTTTACCATATGACTGAAGTTGTCAGCGAAAATTCAGAGGTGACGGTTCTGCTCGTGGATGACAATCCACAGAACCTGAAAGTGCTCTATGAGACACTGAAAGACAAGGGCTATCGGCTTCTTATTGCCAATGAGGGCGAGAAAGCACTGGATCTTGCTCAACGCCATCAGCCTGAAGTCATTCTGCTTGATATCATGATGCCTGAAATGGACGGTTATGAGGTGTGTCAGCGCCTCAAGGCCGATCCGGAAACCGCGGATTGCGCGGTTGTATTCCTCTCCGCGCTGGACGATCTGCAAACCAAAGTAAAAGGCTTCTCTCTGGGTGGCGCGGATTATATATCCAAGCCATTCCAGTCTCAGGAAGTTATTGCCAGGGTTAAGACACACGCCCGTGTTATCCGGCTTGAGCGCGAGTTGCAGGCGCGCAACCGGGAGTTGCAGGGCGACCAGAACCGTATTCTCAACTCTATTAGCGAAGGCATCTACGGCCTTGATGCGCAGGGCACAATCGAGTTCGCTAACCCGGCTGCTGGCGTTATTATGGGGTGTCCGATCAAGGATTTGATCGGCCGTAATTTTTTCGAAACGCACTTCGCAACGGCAGCACAAAGCCCGACGAGCCTCCCGGTAAATGCCACCTGCCGACAGGGTATTGCAGAGAACCAGCGGGATATCCGGATGCTGCGTGCGGATAAAACCGGCTTTCCTGCTGAATACCGTTCCACGCCCAAGCTCGATGGCGATGAACTGCATGGGGCGGTTGTCGTGTTTCGCGATATTACCGTTGAACTGGAAAGCGAGCAGGCGCTTGATGAAGCGCGGGAGCTGGTGCAGGAGCAGCGGGACCAGTTGGCCCATACTTCGCGTTTAACGACGATGGGCGAAATGGCGGCAGGTGTTGCTCATGAGGTAAACCAACCGCTGACGGCGATTGCCAATTACGCTCGAGTCTCCAAACGGATGATGGCCGTTGAAAATCCGAATTTGACCTTACTGCAGGAAACCCTCGACAAGATCGAGGCTCAGTCTCACCGCGCCAGTGAGATTATCCGCAGAATCCGGCGGTTTATGAAAAAGCCGGCGACTGGCAAGGAAGTGCTTTCCGTATCGGTGCTGCTGGAAGATACGCGACAGTTTGCAGAAGTGGACGCGCGCAACAACGACGGCGCAATTGAGCTTGTTATACCGGACGAATTACCCGATATTCTGGCCGATCCGATTCAGGTGCAACAGGTTGCCCTCAACCTGATACGAAACGCCCTTGAGGCCACGCGCAGTGCGGAATCGGCATTGCCGGTGGAGGTGAGTGCAAGGGTTACAAGTGAGGGCTGCGTCCGGGTCGAGGTTCGGGATCACGGTGTCGGGCTTGCGGAAGATGCGGAAGAAAACCTGTTCTTGCCGTTTTACACCACCAAAGACGAAGGTATGGGCATTGGTCTGTCTACCTGCCGCTCCCTGATTCAGGCTCAGGGTGGCGATATCGGTTTTGAGCGTCCCGAAGAGGGTGGGACTCGTTTCTTCTTCACACTCCCTGTGGCGATCCCGTCTGACACCGTTTAAAGCCAGTCGATGCGCCCGCTCAGGTGTGGTGCGTCACCGCGAGCGTTCAACAGTTGATAATCCCACACTTTTTTCCCTGTTTGCCAGTTCAGTTGCGCGTTGCCCGGTATAAACAACGGCGTTTTGAACTGGCAGGTCACTCTTAACGGCCCCGACTGCCATCCACTTTGTTGCTCCAAAATGGCCAGTACATTGGCTTTGCTCCACATGCCGTGTGCGATGGCCTTTGGAAAGCCAAACATCCTGGCGCTCAACGCGTGCATGTGGATCGGGTTGCTGTCGCCTGAAATCCTCGCGTACTGGCGCCCGATAGATTCCCGTGCCTGAATTTCAACGGTGTTTGGAAAATAATCCAGAGGCGGTGGTGCCGTTTTTGCCGCCGGCTTCTCATGTTCATGGGGTTGGCGAAACAGCATGGAGCTTGTCTCCGTCCACACCATCGTGCCCGCAGAGCTGGCGGTGGTTATCAGGTCGAATTCGATGCCGCGATGGGTGCGTTCCTGATGGCCGAGGCAAACATTCAGCGTCAGAACCTCACCTAATCCCATGGGTCTGTGCTGGGTTATGGTATTGCGCAAATGCACCAGCCCCAGAAGTGGCAACGGAAAAGCCTTTTCGGTCAGCAGCTTCAGGTGAAGTGGAAAAGCCAGAATGTGGGGCCATGTTATCGGCATGTGATGACCGGGTCTGAACCCGCACACACGTTCGTACTGACGCAACTCCTTGCGATCGGAATGGGCGCAAAGCAGTTCAGCACAAATCGTTGGAATTGCAATATCGGTATCGGATGGGGGCTTCTTCGGCATCAGTGCCTTGGCGTAGAGCGGAAGCAGTGCCGGAGGTGTGTTCCGATAAACCAGCGTGTCTGGCATGATGTTCTCCCTGATGGCCTGATAGAATTTAATGTAACACGATCCCATAAGTCGGTTTTGAGTAAGCCCCGTAATACGCTGGGTTTCCGAGTTTTTTCGGAAAAGACGTTGACATAACCGGGCACCTCTTTATAATGCGCTCTCGTTGTTACCGGGCAATCTGAGCGAAGATTGTAAAGCTTTTAAAAGCAATCGGTTATGACTTTGCGGAGCGGTAGTTCAGTTGGTTAGAATACCGGCCTGTCACGCCGGGGGTCGCGGGTTCGAGTCCCGTCCGCTCCGCCA
>LAZR01000217.1_pt1 | contig 58385 bp, 56 predicted proteins | sample 329461 | NCBI WGS metagenome assembly LAZR01 (sample SAMN03002196, study PRJNA259156) | marine sediment metagenome | biome: sea floor; feature: Hydrothermal impacted sediments; material: marine sediment; isolation source: Loki non-amplified sample from Loki's castle hydrothermal vent sediment ... | reverse complement strand
CCAATGGCGATTCTTGAAGGGATGGCTTATGGTCTGCCAATTATAAGTACCAACGTCGGTGCCATTCCAGAGGTAATATCAGATGGTGTTGAAGGCTTTCTGATCGAACCTGGGGATGTTGAAGCTTTGGCTGATCGTATGGTTCTGCTTGGAAGCGATGTCAATCTGAGGCAACAAATGGGCCGAGCGGCTCGGCGGAGAGTGCAAGAGCACTACAGCTTGGAGGCAATGGTCGAACGGCTCATGAATATTTATAGAGAGGCGATGGGACAAGGCTGACTTACAAAGCAAGAATGTTCCCAAAACTCTGGGAAAAGGGGTTACCCTCAATGCAATGTGCGGTGGCAATATCAGTCATAATACCTTGCTACAATGGAGCCAGAGTATTGCGTTCGAGTATTTTTGCCCTAGCTGATTATCTAAACAGTTTAGGGCAGGGCTACGAATTGATCTTCGTCAACGACGGCAGCACCGACGAGACGGACGTCGTCTTGCGGCGGCTGCAGGGCGATGACGCCAACATCCGCGTGGTGGAGCTTTCGCGGGCGTTCGGCTCGGCGGCGGCGGTGACGGCCGGCTGCCATGTGGCCGGCGGCAGGGCGGTCGTGACGTTCGATCGCCGGTGTGAGAACTGGCCCGAGCTGGTGGGCGAGCTGATCGCGCGCTGGCGCGAGGGCTTCGAAATCATCCACGTCGGGGGTGACGGCCCGGCGAAGGGGAAGGGACGAAAGCGTGTCACCCCCCAGTGTTGCGGCGGCCGGGCCGACATGCGTTTGATCGACCGAAAAGTCATCGACGCGATCTCGATCGCGCCGGGCGCTTCGGCGAGTGTGGATCAACAGATCGGGCGAGTCGGTTTCCGCGTCAGCCGGATTTCCGGCAGCCGTGGAGCGAAGGGCCCGCTACGGACCCGTGGCGACGTTGGGGCGGATGGCGACTTGGTGCGGGTATTCGCTAAGGCGGCGGCTGTCGCGGGGGTGCTGTTTGGCGCGTCGGTGCTGGTGTATCTGGTGTCGCTGATTCTGCTGCTGGCCGGGGTGGACATGGGCGGCGAAGTCCGAATGACGACGGTCATCATTGGGTTAGTAAGCTGCCAGTTCGCCCTGATGGCGCTGGTTGGCGTGTGGGCGGTGGCGGTTGTCCGCCGGTCCGACGGCCGGCCGGTGTACGTGATTCGGGAGACCCTGGGCGGCAAGCGGGCCGTTGCGAAGGTTTTTGCCGATTCCGATGACCTCGGGGCAGGCGGATACATGGTCTACACATAGAGCTGCGGTCAAGGCGGACCGCTCGCGGTGACGATACGGCCGGCGAGATCGGCTTGGTGACACGCAGGACGCCGCGTAGTCGAATCAACGGATGAACACGCTCCACAAATACCTGGCCCGTGACCTGCTGAAGGCCACGTGTATATCGGCGGCCGCGTTTACGCTGCTGATGACGATTCTTGGCCTGTTCGAGCCCATGCGCAAGCAGGGGCTTGGCCCGCGGCAGGCGATGGCGCTGTTCGTGTTCACGCTGCCTGTGATGATGTCGTTCACGCTGCCGATCGCGGCGGTGTTCGCGGCGGCCCTGGTCTACGGGCGGTTCAGCCAGGACAATGAACTGACGGCCTGCCGGGCGAGCGGGGTCTCGACGATCAACGTGCTTAAGCCCGCCCTGGCGACCGGGGCGATTGTCACCGTGCTGGCGCTGGCGCTGGGCAACTTTGTGGCCCCGGTGCTGGCCGGGCGCGCGGGGGCTATGTTTCTCAGCGGGGCGAAGCGATACTTCTTCAACACACTCAAGCGCAAGGGCACGTTCGAGCTGGACCGGTTCATCATCCGCTCGGACCAGCCCGACCTTCAGAATGAGCGGCTGGTCGGCGTGGTGGGCGTGATCAAGCCCGACAAGAACGAGGCCGACGACAAGGCCAGACAGGCCGCCGCGGCCCTGGCGACCGCGGAGGCGATGCGGTCGGCGGCCGTCACGGAGGACGAGCGAAACGCCGCCGACGCCAAGATCCGCGAAGCTCGGATGCAGCAGCAGCAGGCCCGGGAGATGCGTCACCGCATTGAGTTCGGCGCCGCGGCCACCGGGCATCTGACGGGCATCAAGACCACGCCGGAAGGCGACATCTATGTCGGCATCTATACCAATCGCGCCATTCACACCGACACGGAAACGTTCAGCCTGACCCATCTGCGGGCGGGCGGGTTCGAGTTGCCTCCGATGTCCAACCCGACCCAGGAGAAGGTCCGCTGGTACACGTGGGCGCGCCTGTTGAGAACCGTTCGGGATCTCACCCAGCACGTCGAAGTCCGGCGTGAGCTTCGCGGCCTTCGCCAGGAAATCAGCCTGGAGGTGTTCAGCCGCGAGTTCAAGGCCGCCATCGATGCGGGCGACTCTTACGACGGTCTCGAGTCCGACGACAGGTCGTTTCACATTCGCGCCCCCAAGGCCGAATCGCTGACACCTTCGGAGGTCAGGCTGACGGGCAGCTACGACGTGGTGGGCCAGGAGAAAGACGTTGTGGTGGACGTCTTTCGCGACGGCGAGCTCGAACAGACCGTGACGGCCCGCCACGGACGAGTGATCGCCAAGCATTCGCCGGTTCAGGGCCGAACGCTCGTGACGATCGAACTGACCGGCTTCGTGCAGGTCCGCTACGCCGACGAGCCGAATTTGGCGCCCGTGCGAAAACACGAGTGGACCCAGGCCGGGCTGCCTCTGCCGGCCAACATCCGCGCCGCCCAGGAGACCATCTCCTTGGCCGACCTGTGTGAACGTCCCGCGGAGTTGACGGGCAATCAGAGCATTATCGACCGAGTGATGACCCTTCGGGATCATCGCATGCCCAAGCTTGTGTTGGAGTTGATCGCCGAGATGCACGAGCGGGTGGCCTACGGGGCCAGTTGCTTTATGATGGTGGCGATGGGTGCGGCGCTGGGGCTGATCTTTCGGGGCGGACAGGTGGTGACGGCGTTTGCGCTGACGGTCGTGCCGGCGGCGCTGGTGATCCTCATGGTGTTCATGGGCAAGGAGCTTGTGCGCAACCCCGAGACTCCGATGCTCATCGGCCTGGCGGCCCTGTGGGGCGGGATCGGCCTGATCTCGATCGCCAACGGGCTGATTTATTGGCGGCTGTCGCGACAGTGAGAATCCATGCGAACGCTTGACCGGTACATCCTGCGGTCGTTCCTGTCATCGGTGGTGATGTGGCTGGTGTCGCTGGTGGCGCTGCGGGTGCTGGGCGACCTGTTCGCCAACATGGACGAGTTCGCCGAGCGCGGCGACCTGTGGGCCATTCTCGGTGGGATTGGCGAATACTACGGCTATCACTCCCTGGAGTACTTCGCCCAGATGGGCGGCGTGGCCATCGTGCTGTCGGCGGTCTTTGCCGTCGCGCGCATGAACCACACCAACGAATTGACGGCCATGCTCGCCTCGGGGATGAGCCTCCACCGCGTGGTCTGGCCCATTGTCGTCAGCGCGATGCTGCTCGGCGGGCTGGTCGTGCTCGACCAGGAGGTCTTCGTCCCCGCCGTCGCCGAGAAGCTCGTGCTCCAACGCGACGGCAGTGATGAAGGGCGCAGCACCATTTTCGGGGTCCCCCTGGTCAAGGACGAGTCGCGGATATGGTATTCCGCGTGGTTCGATCCTCAGACCAACCGCATGGAGAACCCCTTGGTCCTCATGCGGAACAAGGACTACGTCCTTGTGGCGGCGGCGCATTCACGCGGATGGGGACACCACAGGCCGCAGACCGAAGACGCCCCGGCCGGCTGGGTGCTGGACAACGCCCGCCTGGCGCGCCAGACAAGGACCTGGCCGAGTCTGCCCAGCACGCAGAAGATCTTCACCGCCTACGGTCGGGAGGCGTTCATCGAGGTGATCAAACAGGATGCCGCCGACGCGGGCCTGGCCGTTCCGGAGGTCGTTCGAAAGGCCAAGGGATTTTCCGCCATCGACGACGAGACCTACAACATGGTCATCGAGGCCCAGCGCCTGGATATTTACGAGTCCACCGCCGACAAGCCCGGCCTATGCACGCTGACCAACCCGACCTTCACCTACCACATCGACATGGACGGCCGAGAAGAGGTGTTGGGCGTCATCGAAGCCGACACCGCTGTCTGGGTCGATGAAGTTGATGATGAAGTTGATAATGTCAACGCACACTGGAAACTGATCGGCGGGCGACTGTTCTGCCCGTCCAAGCTCGAACCCGAAGATCTGATCATGCAGCAATCCGATAGCTGGTCCGAGTACCTTTCCAGCAGCCAGCTCCGCCGAATGCTCGACGGCGGATGGGTGGCCGACAAGGCCGCCATCGAACTGACGATGCACATTCGCGTCGCCGAGCCCATCAACAACGTGGTGATGCTCCTGCTGGGCCTGCCGTTCATTCTGTCGCGCGAACGAAATGTCAAAGTCTCCTTCGGCTTGTGCGTGCTGGTCGTCGGAACGTTCTTCGCGTTCGTGTATATCTGCCGCTTCACGGCGATGCCGCCCTTCTGGGGCGCCTTCCTGCCCATCCTGCTGTTTGGGCCGGTGTCGCTGGTGATGCTCGATGGCGTCAAGACCTGATCGGCTCGCACTGGCCGGCGTCGGCTACGACCTGTCGGCCGATGACTCGTCGCCGCCGGACTGTGGTGCGGGCGGCCCGGACGGCGCGGGCGGCCCGGACGGCGCGCCCTTGTCCCTGTCGGCGTGAGGCTGCGGAGGCCGGGCCGGCTCGATGTCGGCCAGAGGGACCTGCAGCTCGAAGTTGCCGCTGAGAACCACCGCCACGTCCTTGGCCTCGTCGATTCGCACCAGCTTGGCGCGCCGATTGAACGACACGACGAACACCTCCGCGCCCACCTCGGCCTCCAGGAGCTTCCTGCGATTGGCCTGCGTGTCCTTCTGAGATCGCTTGCGATGCTGCATGGGCTGAGACGGCTTGGCGTGGTCGCTCTTTCGGGTGGGGCGGCGATCGGCCTTGGCCGAGAACGGGCCCTCCTGAGGAAACAGATCGGACAGGCCCAGGACCATCTGCTCCTTGCCGGCCTGGACGGTCACCTGCAGGTGTTCCAGATCGATCGCCACCACCGTCGCCTTGCCCGGCCTGTGGTTGATGCGGACAACCCGCCCGACCGCCAGCGCCCGGACGTCGGCCATCCATTGGGTGAACTGCTTGTCCCGCCGGCGCAGGGCGCGTAGCTGCTTCTCGTAATGTTGCCGCACCTGCCGCACCTGGTCGCCCGCCGCCCGCGCATCGTGCAACTGCTGACGGATTTCCGTCTTCATCGCCTCCAATTGCTCGCGGACGCCCGATTGGCCCAGATCGGGCATCAGCTCGCGGAGCGGCACTTCGATCTGCAGCGAGCCCGAATCGACCACAGCCTGCTGTTTGTGCAGCTCCAGCCGCACCAGGCGGGCGGTCTTGCCGAGCGAGGGGACGTGGATCTCGTCGCCGGTCTTGAGATGCTGCAGCGAGGCCAGCCAGGTCTCGAAATCGCCGCGGGTCGTGTCCAGTTCGTCGAGCTTCTGTTCGTAGCTTTCGACCCGTTCCCGGGCGGCCAGGTGAGCGGTTTGGGCCTCGGAGCGGGCGGTCTCGGCCTCGCGCCGGGCGGCGCCGGTGGCCCGGATCGCCTTGCTGAACTGTTGGCCCTGGTGGCTGAGATGGCCCCGGGCGGCCTTGACGAGTCGCTGGCCCAGGCCGATGTGCTCGGCGACGGTGATGGCGTGGCTTTCGCCGGGCGTACCGATCCGCAGGTGGAAGGTCGGCGAGAGCGTCTCGGTGTCGAACTCGACCGAGGCGTTGTCGACGCGGTCGTGATTGAAGGCATAGGCCTTCAGCACGCTCAGGTGCGTGGTGATCATGGCGAGACAATGTCGGTGGCGAAGTTCGTCGAGCGTCGCCTGGCCGATGGCGCCGCCTTCGTCGGGGTCCGTGCCGGCGCCCAGTTCGTCCAGCAGGACGAGGCATCGGGCGTCGGCCTTGGCGAGAATGTGGCGAAGGCGCTGCATGTGCCCGCCGAACGTCGAGAGCGACTGCTGCAGCGATTGCTCGTCGCCGACATCGATCAGGACATCCTGGAAGATTCGCATCGTGGCGCCGCGCCGCGCGGGGATGTGCATGCCGCTCTGGGCCATCATCGCCAGAAGCGCGACCGTCTTGAGGCACACGGTCTTGCCGCCGGTGTTGGATCCGGTGATCACGAGGATGTCGAAATCCGAGCCAAGCCGCACGTCAATCGGCACGACCTGGTGGCGCTGCTCGGGCGACAGGCCGGCCTGCTCCTGCTGCCAGACCTGGTCGATCAGCAGCGGGTGACGGGCCTGGGCGAACTCCAACGGACCGTCCTCGGTCAGCTCGGGGCAGGTCATGTCGAACTGGTAGGCGTACTGGGCCTTGGCGGCGATCAGGTCCGTCATTGCGATGGCGCGAAGCGTCGCGGTGATCGCGTCGGCGCGCGGGGCGATCGTCATGGCCAATTCGTTGAGCAGGCGCAGGACTTCGGCGCGTTCATCGTCGCGCAGGTCCACCATGTGGTTGTTCAGTTCGACGCATGCGTTGGGTTCGACGAACACTGTCGCCCCGGAACCGGATGTGCGATGCACCACGCCCGGAAGCCGGCCGCGGTTCTCCGTCCGGACCGGTAGAACGTATCGATCGTTGTGCAGCGTGACGGTTGGCTCCTGGAGCAGGCGGCGAACGTCCGGCTGGTGCAGGTAGCCGTGGATTACATCATGGATCTGGCGGTCGAGGGCCTCGATCTGGCTGCGAAGGCGTTTCAGACGCGCCGAGGCGTCGTCGTGGATCGTCGCGTCCGGGGCGACCACCTTCTCGATTGCGTCGATCTCGGCGTCGAAGTCGCCCATGCCGCTGCCCATCTGCTGGAGCAGATCCAGCGGCTCGGGCAGGGCGATCAGGTAGGCCTTGACCGCACGGGCGGCCTTGAGGGTTGCGGCCAGTGCAGCGAAATCCTCGGGCCCACCCCCGCCGCCGGGGCGTGCGCGGGCCAGCGCGTCGGTCACATCGGCCACACCGCCCAGCGGCGGCAGGCCGACCTCGCGGATCGCCTGGACCATCTGGGTGGTCTGGTCCAGCCAGTGGCGGATCATATCGGCATTGCGAGATGGCCGGATGTGGCGGGCGACGCAGGCGCCGAGGCTGCAGCGACAGAATCGCGCCAGAATCTCGCGCACTGCATCGTACTCGATCTTGTCCAAGGTAACAGGATCCACGGCATTCTCCTGGAGGGTCAATTATGCCGCGCCAGCCAAGGCGAGCATACAGCAAATCCGAGTCATTCGGGGGTCGCCCAAAGGCTTGATCGGCGCTGCCGTGGCCGCTACAGTATGTGCCAATCGAGATGGGTGGATTCGATTCTCACAGAGAAAGGGCTGCCAATGGAAGCCGTGTGGATTGTCTTGGGCATCGTCGGTCTGCTGGTTGTCGTTCTGATCGTCATTTATAATAGTCTGGTTGCCAAACGCGTCCGCTGCCGCGAAGCGTGGAGCCAGATCGACGTGCAGCTCAAGCGGCGGTACGACCTGATCCCCAACCTGGTCGAAACGGTCAAGGGCTACGCGTCGCACGAGCAGGAAACCCTCCAACGCGTCATCGAGGCTCGCAATGCCGCCATCAGCGCCGACGGCGTGGCCAACCAGGCCCAGGCGGAGAACATGCTGACCGGCGCACTGCGACAGTTGTTCGCGCTGTCGGAGGCGTATCCGAATCTCAAGGCCAATGAGAACTTCGCGCAGTTGCAGGAAGAACTCACCGGCACCGAGAACAAGATCGCCTTCGCTCGCCAGCATTACAACGATTCGGTGGCCGTCTACAACGAAACACGGCTGAAGTTCCCGGCGAACGTGGCTGCCGGCATGTTCCACTTCGGCCCCGAGGTGTACTTCGAGCTCGAAGACGCCGCCCAGCGCGAGGCGCCGAAGGTCAGCTTCTAGTCGACCGCCCGCCAAACGCCCGCCAAACGCCCGCCGCCCGCTGTCGCCGCAGCGGGCGGGCCGACCGGAACCCTTATGGCTGCTCAGACGTTTCGAACCCTGATCGCCAGGAACAAGCGCAATAGCCTGCTGCTGATTGCGGTGTTCATGGTCTTTTTCGCCGTCGTCGGCCTGCTGATCGGCAACGTCTGGGGGGGCGACTGGGAATTCGGTGTCGTCGTGGCCGTGGGCGCGGCGTCAGTCGCTTTCCTGTTGGCGCTGCTGAGTTACTACGGCGGCTCGTCGGCCATTCTCGGCATCAGCCGCGCTCGCCGAATCGCCCGCCCGGACGATCCCCAACTCCATAACGTTGTCGAAGAGCTCTGTATCGCCGGCGGGTTGCCGCTGCCGAAGATTTACGTGATCGACGATACGGCCCTGAATGCCTTCGCCACCGGGCGCGATCCGAAGCACGCATCGATTGCGATTACGGCCGGCCTGCGACAGAAGCTCTCGCGCGACGAACTGCAGGGGGTGATCGCCCACGAACTCAGCCATGTCCGACACTTCGATATTCGGTACGCCATGCTGATGGCCGTGATGGTAGGGGTGCTCGTGATGCTGTGCGACGTGTTCATGCGGAGCATGATCTGGGGCGGCGGGCGGTCGCGGCGCCGGCGCAGCAACAGTCGGGGCGGTGGGGGCCTGCTGGTGGTGATCGCGCTGGTGTTGTCGATCGTGGCGCCGATTTTGGCCAGAATCATCCAGATGGCGCTGTCGCGCCAGCGGGAGTACCTCGCCGATGTCGGCAGTGTCGAACTGACGCGTAACCCAGCCGGGCTGGCGTCGGCGCTGGCCAAGCTCGAAAGCGACACCGAGGTGCTCGAAGTCGCCAACCGAGCCACCGCGCCGCTGTACATCGTGTACCCGATCAAGAAATTCGAAGCCCGCGCCAAGAGTGTGTTCTCCACGCACCCGCCGATTCAGGACCGCATCGCGAGACTTCGTCAACTTGGGATCTGATCGCAGCCGATAAGATAGCGCAATATGAGCCGGACCCTTGAGATTGTGGGTTTTCTGTGTCGCTGGTGCCTGCTGGCCGTGGCGGGGATTACGGTCGTGGCTGTGGCGTGGTTCAGCGTCATGGCCGCCACCGAAGCGCCGAGGCGATGGGACGGGGAGATGGTCTTTGGCGACGTTCTGTGGATGCACGACCCCCCCGTGAACATGATGTCTTTAGGCTATGCCCTCCCACCCCTGCGGAATGACAACGAACCGGTTCTGCTGTGCCAGGGGCCCGACGGGCAGGTGTCGCTGGTCTGGATGAGGGCGCTGGCCGGAAGGGCGACGCCGCTGGAGGCTGGGGGGGCTCAGGTCCATCTCGACCGGCCTGCTATGGGTGTCAATGTCGTCCGGCTGGTGGGCGTGCCATACGGGCACCGCGCGTTCCAGAGCGTCCGTCTCAACGTGCTGGTCCTGCCGAGCGATCGACCTGTGCTGCTGCTGGACGCCAAGACCCTCCTGCCGCTGGCGCAGAACAGCCCCGAAGGCGCAAGGGGGCTGATCGACGCGCTGGCCGGCGGGGGCGAGATGGTTTGGATCGCCTCCGGGCCGCAGGGGGAGTTTGTCCGTCTACGGCGCGAGTTGCGCCGCGTCGCGCCGGAGGCGCCGCTGGTGCTGGTGGATACCGCCTCGCAGATCGGCCGCGGACGGTTACGGGTATTCCTTCGCCAGAGCAACGCGCTTTCCGCGCCGGTGGCGCTGGTGACGGCCGACGAACTGCTGGCGGCGAACGGGGCCGCCCTTCGGCTGACCACCCATCTGATTGCGCCAGCCCAGGCGGCGGCGCCGTCTATCACGCGACATTCGTCGCTGGCAAAGTTCAAAGATTACGTCCACACCCGACCGATAGGTCAGTAGTCCATTGGCATCGACGAATAACTCCAGGCGAAGGTCACCGATGACTAGGTCTCATCTGCGAACATGTCTGACAGGTGTGTTGCTGATGGTGGTGGGGTGTTCCCAGCAGCAGTGGCAGGCCGCCGATCCGTACGGGCTGATGGAGGCCGCTTACCGCCAGCCGTTTCCGGTGATCGATCTGGACCAGCCGGTGGCGTCGAAGACGTCCGATCGCGCCGCATCGCTCAAGGCCCGGCTGGCCCGCAGACGGCAGGCCCGCGCCGCCGCCGTCAAGACGGCGAAGCGCCATCCATGGCAGGCGACGGGCAAACGGACGTGGACGTATATCGTGATCCACCACAGCGCCGCCGAGAAGGGCAACGCCCGCCAGTTCGACCTCGCCCATCGCAAGCGAGGCTGGGACGAGATGGGCTACCACTTCGTCATCACCAACGGCCATGGCGGCTCGGATGGGGCGGTTGAGGTCGGCAGCCGGTGGCGCAAACAGAAGTGGGGCGCGCACTGCGGCGGCACGCTCAATAACGAATACAACGAACACGGGATCGGCATCTGCCTGGTGGGTGATTTCTCCACGGCGCTGCCCAGCTCAACCCAGCGGGCGTCCCTGCAGAAACTGGTGGCCTATCTGGCGAGAGCCTATGACATTCCCCTGGCCAACATCATTACCCATCGCGACGCCCCCAACGCCAAAACCAATTGCCCCGGCGGGCGGTTCCACCAGTACGTTCACGGGCCGATGAAGCGGGTGATGGCGCCAGACCTGGCAGACGCCCGCCGGCCCCCGCGACAGGGGGTCCTAGCAACGCAGCGTTGACGGGCGGGGGTTACGGTCGCGACAGCAGCTTTCGCAGGAACATTTCCTCACCGCTGCGATTGCCTTCGATGGTATGGCCCAGGAGCTGCAGCGCGTAGCCTCCGACAAACAGCGCCCCCGCCATCCACCCCTGGCCGACGATGGCCATGGCCGGTGCAGCGATGAAGCAGGCGGGCATGCCGACCATGTGCAGCCAGAAGCAGGTGCGATTCTGATGGCGCGGTCGCCAGTTGTGGATGGCCTTGTCGAAAAGCACGGGGAACTCCGAATCAGATCACGAGTCGCAGACCGAAGATCTGCTCTTCGATCGCGTTGAGCAGGATACCGAGGAACAGGTTCAGCCCGAGGATGGTCATGCAACTGGTGACGAAAGCCTGGGTGCACGCCCGCCCGACACCGGCGGCGCCGGCCGAACAGCGAAACCCCTTGTAGCAGCAAATCATCCCCAACGCCGTGCCGAAGAACGTCGCCTTGATCAGGCCGTAGAAGATATCGAATTGGCGCAGGCCCTCGGCGGCGTGGCGCCAGAACTCGGCGCTGTTGACGCCATAGATGGCGACGCTGATCACGTAGCCGCCCAGGATGCCCATAACGTCCGCGTAGATCACCAACAGGGGCGTCAGCAGCACACACGCCAGAAACCGGGGGACCACCAGCACGCGGATTGGACTCGTGCCCATCGCGCGCAGGGCGTCGATCTGCTCGGTGACCCGCATCGTGCCCAGCTCGGCCGTCAGGCCTCCGCCGACGCGCCCGGCCAGCATCACGCCGCTGAGCACCGGGCCGAGCTCGCGAAGCACCGAGAGGTTCACGATCATCCCCATTCGGGGGACCATGCCCATGGCCTTGAATTGCGGGACCATCTGAACGGCCAGAACCATGCCGACGAACAGGCCCGTGACCATCACCACCGGCAGCGACCGCGTACCGATCTCCATCAGTTGCGGCAGCACCAGGCGGAAGTTCCGCCCACGGCGCGCGCCGGCCGCCATCCAACTGAACGTCTCGCCGCAGAAGCGACAGAAGTCGCCGAAACCTTCCACGGCTTGAATCGTCCGAGCGCCGACTTGACCGATGGCTTGGATCATGAGGTCAGTGGATTCTATCCGCTCGCCCCATCGAATCAAGGGCCGTCATCGCCCTTCCGGCAGGTTAGCCGAATCGCACGCTGGCTGGCGTCGGTGATCTTCACGCGGTCATCGATCCGCAAGGGGGCCACGTACACGACGCCGGCGGCATCGCAGATGCACCGAACGCGACGGCGATTCTCGCGCGGGACCTTCGCGTTGGTCAGAAAATCCCCCACGCTCTGGCGGCCGGGGGCTCCCAGCGGATGAAACACATCGCCGTCGCACCGGGGCCGGCAGAGCAACGGGCCTGTGACGGCGTCGGCGTCGAGATACTCCGCGCCCGCGACGGGTTGGCGACAATGGGCGGCGAACTCCCGCCGGTCCAGCGGCTCGATGACGGCTGTCACGGTCGATCCATCGGGCAGGCGGGTCGTGCCCGGACAGGCCAGTTCGACCGCATCAGCGACCGCATCAGCGACCGGCTCGGCGTCGGCTGTGTCGGCGGGGGCGATGACGATTCGGTCGCCGCAGCGACGAGCGGCCAGCCCGCCGGGCAGGGCGACGGCGGGACTTTCGGAATCGATCGCCAGCGCCGCCATCTGGCGCAAGTGTTCGCCCGTCACCGCCGCCAGCGGAGCGCCGAGGGTCTCGAGGGCGACCCGCATCGCATAGGTAATGACGATCTGCGGGTGTTGGCCCAGTGAGCGGGCGTCCATGGCCACCCCGCCGGGCGGGGCATCGGGAAGGCGAGCGTGGCTGAACGTTTCGGCCCCCAGGCGAGCCAGGTGGTCTTCGACATCGCCGGCCGACCCGGCCAGCCGCATCAGGGCCTCGTCAACACGGGGATTGAAGCGGCTGCGAAGCAACGGGAGCAATTCGTGGCGGATGAAGTTTCGGCGGTATTGGGTGTCGCGGTTGGTTTCATCTTCCCGCCATCGCAGGTGTCGGCGCTGGGCATAGGCACGGATCTCATCGCGGCGATATGGCAGCAAGGGGCGGACGAGGTCGATGGGCCCGCCGCCCATCGGACGGCGAATGGGCATTCCCGCCAGGCCGCGCAGGTGTGTCCCCCGCAGCAGCCGATGCAGGACGGTTTCGACATTGTCATCGGCATGGTGGGCGACCGCCACGCAGGCGGCGCCGAACGTCCGGGCCAGACCGCCGAGGAACTCGTAGCGCACCATCCTTGCGGCGGTCTCGATGCTCTGGCCGGTCTCGGCGGCGACGGCGGCGACGTCGCGGCGCTGGACGGTGCAGGGCAGGTGGTAGCTGTCGGCGAGCTCGGCTACGAAAGCGGCATCGGCTGCGGCGGCGTCGCGCAGGGCGTGGTCGAGATGGGCGACCATCAGGTCGTAGCCCCGCCCGTCCGCGCCGGCCAGCGCCGCCAGCACGTCCAGCAGGACCACGCTGTCCAGGCCGCCGGAGACGCCCACCACCACGCGGGCCGACGGCGCGATCAATTCCTCGCGGTCGATCGTCTCGCCGACGTTCAGGATGAAGGGATCACCTTGGCTCATCGTGTCGCTCATATCTTGACCAGATCGCTTGTCAGGGCTGCCAGGGAAACTATACTAGCATGTTCCGAACCCAGGGAAAACGCATCCCATGAGGCCCACTCCAACCGCACGACATTTGACGGCTGCTGCTATCTTCCTGGCGGTATCGGTGCTGTTCGGCTATCTGGCCATGCACGAAACGCGCATCAGCGACCGCCAGGCGCATCTGGCGACCGCGGCGCTGAAAGAGCACGACGGCGCCCTATTCACCCACGACCCTGTCTACGGCCGCAGCGGCCTGTGGCAGGTGGATCTGCCGATCTTTCAGAGCCTGCTGAAGCTGTCGCTGGTCCCCAGCGGCTATCGGGACGTGGTCCTGCCGTTTCGCCTGATGACGGGCATTGTGGCGCTGGTGTACCTGTGCGGGATGTACGCGCTGCTGTTTCAGCAGTGTCGAAGTTGGTCGGTCTCGGCGTTTGTTGCGGTGGGCAGCGCGGCGGTGTTCGAGGCGATTCCGGGGTTGAAGTGGGGCTTTGGGTCGCTGGCGACGACCGAGCCGGAGACGCTCTGCCTGGCTGTGCTGCCGATGATCCTGCTTGCGTATTTGCGGTACGAACATCAGGTGCGAGTGATCTGGGTGTTTGCCGCGATCGGGATGCTGGGCAACCTGGACCTGTCGGTGGCGATGAACCTGACGCTGGTGCTGTCGGGCGTGTATCTGGTCCGTCACCATTTCACGTGGCGCGCGGTGGGCACGGCGGCGTTGGGGGCGATGGCGGCGCTGCTGGCGGCGCTGCCGACGCTGAGCTACGTGGTGTGGCTGCGGGCGACCATGTCAGGGGCGGGCGGGGCCGACTACGACCTGGCCCAGGCGGCGCTGGCGACGTTCGACCCGGACCTGCTGTACCCGCGCGTGCTGACGAAGCTTCTGAATTGGCATGTGCTGGTGATGTTGACGGTGCTGGGCATTCCGTCGATCCTGGTGCTGGTGCGGGTGGAGCGCTTCCGCGTGCGGCACCAAAGCGTTTGGGTGTGGTTGATGATCTTGGCGATCGTGGTGGGGTTTGGCTTTCACGGCCTGAGCCAGGCGGTGGGCAAGGTGCTGGACCGCCCGCCGCCGATTCTGGAGTTCTTCAGCGCGTTGAAGCTGGTGATGGTGCCGCTGTTCGTGTTGGCGGCCCAGGCGCTGACGAATGTTTTTCGGCTGGCCCCGCGGCAGCGCGCGCTGCTGCAATCTGTAGGACTGGTGGCCATCGTGGCCTGGTTGGCGCCGTCGGAGAATCTGCGCGTGGCGCGCTACTCGATCTGGGAGACGGGGACGAGCTTCCTGGAAGAGGCCCGCAAGCCCACCAGCGTTCTGCGTCACCGCCGCCGGGCGGCGCGCCACAAGGAGCGCGAGGCCGTCGCCGCCTGGGCGCGCACCCGCAGCAAGGGCGACGCGGTTTTCCTGACCGACGACATTGTCTTCCGCATGGCGTCGCGACGCAGCATTCTCGTCAGCGATAAGGACATGTGGTATTACTACTATCTGGCGCCGACGCAACTCCCGCGGTGGAATCAGCGCGTGCAGGGCCAGGCGGCGCTGCTCAACTGGCCGGCGGGGCGGGCCGATCCGGACATGATCGCCAAGACCATAGAGGCCCTGTCGGACCAGGGCGATTTCGAGACCGTCAGCGAGTGGTACGTGCTTCTGGAGCACGAATCTCACCTCGATAGCGCCGGGGGATTGACGCCGATCGAGTCCGAGGGGTGGGGGACGTATTACCGGCTGTTCCGCGTGCGATAATGTCTCGGTCGGGAGAGGGGGGGGAAACCTTCATGCGGTCGCCGCAGAACGGTCGATAAGGGGGTGTTGCCGGACGGATTCGGCGACGAGACCCGTTAAGGAGAACGACGTGTGTCCGTTCGTGGATAAGGCGCCATGGTGTCGGGGTCGGCTGACCCTGGGGAATCTGTTTCAGGCCTACGTCCGCTGCGCCGATCACTATGACTCCTGTCCGATCTACCGCAAGCTGCTGGCGGATGGTCATCGCGACGGGAAGCCCAAATCTGAAGGTCCCCTCCTTGCCGTTTCCTGACGGACGAACCCATCTGGCAGGTTTCCTCGACTATCTGCAGGCGGAATGCGGCCTGGCGCTCAACACGCGCAAAGCCTACGGTCGAGATCTGAAACGGTTCCTCGCCGAGATGTCCCAGCAGGGACTGGGGAGCTTATCGGACCTGACGCCCGGGCACCTCGACCGGTACGTCCGCTCGTTGCGTCAGGTGGGATTGGGCGATTCCTCTTCGGCCCGCGCGGTGGCCGCGGTGCGGATGTTCTGTCGATACCTGGTGCTGCAGCGCGTGCTGGCCGAGGATGTGTCGGCGAGCATCCTGCGGCCCAAGACATGGCATCGCCTGCCGACGGTCCTGGGCGAACAGGCGGTTCAGGCCTTGCTGGCGGCCCCGCAAGCGGCCGACGACGCGCATGCTTTGCGCGACCGGGCGCTGCTGATGCTGCTGTATGCCACCGGCATCCGCGCGACCGAAGCGGCGACGCTCTGCATCAACGACGTCAACTTCACGCTCGGCGTGGCGCGCGTCCTGGGCAAGGGGGCCAAGGAGCGGATCGTCCCGGTCGCCGACGCGGCGCTGGAGGCGCTGCAGAACTACATGAAGCAATGCCGTCCGGCGCTGCAACCGGCGAGTCAGGCGCTGTTCGTTTCGCGCAGCGGTCGGCCGTTGGCGCGTGAGGATGTTTATCGCATCGTCCGCAAGTATGTCCGCCGCGCCGGGCTGCGGGGCCGCATCGGCCCCCATACGTTGCGGCATTCGTTCGCCACGGAGGTCCTTGCCAACGGGGCCGATCTTCGCAGCGTCCAGGAAATGCTCGGCCACGCCGACGTGGCCTCGACCCAAGTCTACACCCACGTGGACGCGGCCCGACTCAAAGCAGTCCACAAAAAGTACCACCCCCGCCCCTGACCGGCCAAAGGCGCGCAAACATCAAGGCGGGGAGGTCCAACTGTTTCGTTGAGGCCCGATCCTCGGCTTCGCCGAGGGCGCGCAGCAAGCGACGGCGGGGGGCGGGGGCAATACAAGGAAGGTGCCGGCCTGGCGCGTCGATTGCGGCGCGTTGGCCGAGTGGGTGCAACATGAGCGGGGGGGCGTTCAGCTTACTTCAGCGACCTCTTGAAGTATTTCGTCGGGACAGCAGTTGCTGACGGCGGCGAGATAACCTCGGATGGCTACGTTGAGTTTCTCCCGGGCGTCTTCGGGTGTCTGGCCGGTCGAGACGCAGCCGGGCAACGACGCACAGATTGCCGTGTAGCCTCCCTGCTCGTTCTTAACTATCCTGATGCAAACCTTCATCCATGTGGCTCCTATGGCAGAGCATGACTCCGCGATCATCTCACAGTTCGAACGTCCTTTTTTCCCGCAGCGGCTGGGTGCAACGGCCCCGGCGAATCCGGCGCACCGGCGAAGAAGCACTCGCCTGAAATCCATCCCCGTCTTGGCGATACTGTCACTTGGATCTGATGCGCCGGCCCTGGCCGGGCAACCGCCGTCGCGGCGTTCGGCCGCTACAAAGCCGCATGATTATAGTCAGGAGCCAGTGCGGGCACAAGGGATTTTTGTCAAAATGGTAGCTGTATGTACACTAATGGGTTATGTTGGCGCCGATCCTCATGTTACGCCAACGCTGGCCTGCTGTCTTGAGCCCGTTGAGGATGGGGCGTAGGCGTCTCTGGTGGCCGTGGCGAGCGGCGGGGCGATGGTCTTGCGGTGCTGCCGGCGGGGAGGCTATACTTGAATGCGGTTGATGGCGACGTTGGTGTTCGAAGGATAGGCTTGATTATGCCAGTATATGAGTTCCACTGCGAATCGTGTGGGAAGCAATTTGAACTGCTCGTTCGAAGCTCGCGTGAGCGCGCTTCCTGTGAGCATTGCGGCTCGCGGAAGCTCCGTCGGTTGCTGTCGACGTTCGCGGCCCGGGTGGGGGGGGCCTCATCAGCGCAGCCCGGGTGTCCGGCTGCGATGCGGGGCGAATGTGCCGGTGGAAGCTGCCCGATGGCCTAGAGGCCGATCGCCTCGAATGCCGGAGTCGCCGCCTCGGCGGCGTCAACGTTGCGGGGTGACAACGGCGGCAGGGGTGCTACAATACGCGCGGCTGCGTCCAACAAGGACAGCGTAATGAGCGACGACTACAAGACAGAACTGGATTCGATCACTCACGAAATCCTGACCAGCTATGCCCAACACGATCGCATGCAGCGCATCGGCGAGGATTTTCTGCCGTCGCGCCAGCGGATCGTGGAGCTCGTCGCGGAGATTCGCCGCCTGCTGTTCCCCGGGTTCTTCGGCCACAAGCTCCTGAGCCAGGAGAATATCAAGTTCCACGTGGGCAACATGGTCGCTCTGCTGGTGCAGGAACTGGGCGAGCAGATCTATCATTGCCTCTGCTACGGCGAGCCGGATGCCGCCGGCCCCTGCCGCCAGCGGGCGGAAAAGCTGGCCCGGGAGTTCCTGGTGTTGATCCCAGACCTGCGGGACCTGCTGGCGCTGGATGCGCAGGCGGCCTATGACGGCGATCCGGCGGCCAAGAGCATCGCCGAAATCGTTTACTCTTACCCCGGCTACTACGCGGTCACGGTCTATCGAATCGCCCACCGGCTGCTGTTGCTGGAGGTGCCGTTGATGCCCCGCATCATGACTGAGCATGCCCACAGCGTCACGGGGACCGACATCCACCCGGGCGCGCGGATTGGCAAGAGCTTCTTCATCGATCACGGCACGGGCGTGGTGATCGGCGAGACGACCGTGATCGGCGACAATGTGAAGCTCTATCAGGGCGTGACGCTCGGCGCCCGCAGTTTCCCCAAGGACGAGCTGGGCCGCGTCAAGAAGGGCCTGCAGCGGCATCCGACGATCGAAGATGGCGTGACGATCTACGCCAATGCCACGATCCTGGGCGGTCGGACCGTGGTCCGCAAAGGGGCCGTCATCGGCGGCAACGCGACGATCTTCGGCAAGAAGATCGAGATCGGCGAAGGCGCCACCGTCGGCAGCAACACGTTCGTCAACAACAGCGTCGCCCCGGGCTCGACCGTGATGCCCAACACGCAGTCGTTGCAGATAGACCCCGAGAACGAGACGTAATCCGCCGGCGCGGCGGCCGATAAGGCGCCCGCGCGGCGAGGATTCAAGGACCGAGGCCATGTCCCATCCGTTCAGCAATGTGTCCGACGATTTCTTCCTGAACCTGAATCTGCAAACGACGCTGTCGCTGCCGAGCAATCGGGAGACCGTCCTGCAGTTCTGCGAGACGGTCCAAAAGCATTTCACCGACATGACGAGCCTCTATCAGCGCGACGGGCAAGAGTACGTCCTCGAAGGCGACCGCGAGGCCGGCAGCTACCAGTGGCTGGAGCTTCACCCCAACCGTCTGACGGCCGGGTGGTTCAACCCGCCGGACCTGGCCCAGGGGTACGGCTTTCACCGTTGGCTGCTCGAGCGGAGCATCTACTACCTGGGCGTCGGCAGGATGGACGTGGAATGCCTGGACATCACCTTCGGATTTCATCTGGACTTCTTGGGCAATCGCGACGCGATCGTGACCGATGCGTTGCTGGGGGCATCGCCCCTGGCCGCCGTGGCGACTGAGGGGTTCGGCAAGTGCATCCAGTGCGAGCCGTCGATCGTATTCGCCCTCGATGATGACTGTTTGCTCCAGGCCCGCCTGGCGGTCGAAACGCATTCCAACGACTATCAGGTCCGCACCGGCCAGTTCTCTGACGATCCGATCAGCATCTACTTCACGATGCGCCGCTGCCCGCAGGCGGGAAAATTGATGGACCTCGACGGGACGCTGGTGGATCTGTGCGACTTCGGTGAGGATCTCGCGTCGCGAGTTGTTGTTCCGCAGGTTGTCAAGCCGATCGTGACGGCCATCGCCAGCAGTTGACCGTCGCAGGTGTAAGGGCAGGGGGAGGGGAGACGTTCGATCACCAACGCCCAAGCCGGAGTATGTTTGCGCTATCTTGTGTGCGCCGGCGAAGGGGGACAAAAAAAAACGGCGGGCCTGCCGCGGGGGGGGACGACAGGCACCGCCAAGCAATCGAACCGGTCGGGGGAGAACCGATTCGAAAAAGGGACATCTTTTTCCAATCGGGGTGGTTGTATACCAATCTGGTCCCGTTACGTCAAGGTATCAAGCTCGACAAAATGATTATATTGCCTTAGACCGAATGCATCAAGAGCTAATAGGGTAAACACCTGATTTTTTTTCCTCTTGGCAATAAGACAGAAGTATGTACGGAAAGGATTATCGGAAAATAGGTTATGGATGCGCTTGAGGCGGGTGCTTTGGTTTACGGCACACAAAATGCATCATCGATGTCGCTGCGTTCTTTCTTTGAATCATCGGCGGCCCTGTCGGCGGCATAGATGTCATCCCCCTCGCCGGCGGCGTTGGCCTCGTCCAGCCACGTGGCGGACCCGTCGAGACGGGCGGCGTTTTGGCCTTGCTCATTGTGGTTGAGGGAATTGGGTGAGATGGCGTCGTCTGTGGGAAAGGGGGACAACATGGCGCCGTCGAAATCGAACCGCGGGTTGTCGTCAGCAACGATCACCAGGGAGGTGGTGATTTCCTCAAAATAGGATGTCTTCTGGCCAAACTCGCCGACCATGGAGATGTAGCTGTAGGACAAGGTGCTGATGTTGTTGCTGTAGGTGAAGCTGGTCGCGTCGTCGTCGAGACTGTCGGCTCGCGCCCGCGCTTCGGCCTCGGGACATAGGAACAGTTCGCGAGCGGCAAAGCCATGTTGGATCAGCAGCCAAAGGCTCGCAGGATTGCCGGTCTCGATATCCGCCCAGTTGGTGGACGTAACAGCGGCGCTGGGAAGGGCGCCCAGAGCGCTGCCGCTGCGATGGACCTGCTTGTTTTGAGCATAGTAGTGGCAGGCTTGGATGATTGTGTGCAGATGCCCGCGGCACGTCTGGCGCATGGCGACCAGGCGGGCCTGGTTGACCGCCGGTATCAGAATGCTCATCAGCGTGGTGATAATGCCGATTACGACCAGCAGCTCGATGAGCGTAAAGCCTTGATGCCCATGCCCGGGGCACGATGTCGATGGCTTGCTATGATGGTTATTCACACTTGTATTATAGCCCTGGAGGCAGCAGAACGTCAACGTTTTGGGCGCGAGAGGCCGTTTTGGGGGGTCGCCCGCCGATTGCTGTGTGTCGGCCGCCGACTGTCGTGTGTCGGCCGCTTGCCGTTGCGGCGGCAGGTGGGCATAATGGACCCAGCGCTGTGAAAGCGAAGACGTCCATGGACCCATCGCCGCGACAATCGAAACCGCCTCTATTCCCGCCGGGTGTGCTGGTCGCCTGGCTGAAGGCCCTGGCGATCGTGACGTCCGTGGCGGGGCTGGTGGGCGCGACGGTCTTGCTGCACGTCCGCATGGGGCAGGGCGACTCGGTGCTGCGAATCTGCGGGGCGATTCTTTCGTCGCTGTGGGGCCTGACCAGTGGCGCGCTGTTGTGGACGGTGGCGTGGATCGTGACGCGCGTCACCGCCGAGCCCGCCCCGGCGCCATCGGGCGCATCCAGTGAGGCCAAGATGTCGGGATCAACGCTTGGCGATTCGCAGGTGGTCGCGACCGAGCAGCCGGCGAGCCAGGCGGCGGGGCCCGCGATGGCGGACGAACGGCCCGAGCCGGGAAGGGGCCTGACAGAGCAGAGCAGTCGCGTGGAAGAGCTGATGTCGATGGGGGCGTTTGACCATGCGCGGCAACTGGCCCGGGACTTGATGGCCGAGTTCCCCGCCGCCGGCGAGCTGGAGCCGCTGCTGCAGCGCGTGGATCGCGAGGCCGAAGCGTTCGCGCGACAGCAGCGGCAGCGCCTTTACGAGCAGGTCGACCGGTCATGTCAGCGGCGCCAGTGGCGAGCGGCCCTGGCGGCGGCCCAGGAGTTGGTGAACGTCCACCCGGCCACGGCCGAAGCGGCCGAGGTGACCGGTCGGCTGGCCACGCTACAGGAAAACGCCCGCATCGAAGAGGTCCGGGAGCTTCGCGATCGGATTCGGGACCTGATCGAACGGCGACGATACCACGACGCGGCGACGGTCGCCGAGGATATCGTGGCCCGCTTTGCCGACACGCAGGCCGCCGCCGATCTGCGCGGCCAGATCGACCAACTGAACCGCCTCGCCGCCCGGGGCATCCGATGAAGCGGCCAACATCACCGGCCGCCGCACGACGGCGAGACGACGCACAGGGAGTAAGGGCATGACAAAACATGACTGGGCTGTGCTGGCGTGCAAGGTATTGGCCTTGTGGATGCTATCCAGAGGGGTCGCGTGGGGCGCGATGGGAGTGGTGGGTCTTGTGGTGGGGATTTCCGAGGGATTGTTCAGTTGGACATCTTCGAATAGGTTTGGGTTTCTGATGTCGATCCCAATGGCGGCGCCGGCGGTGGTGGCTCTGCTGTTCGCATGGGTGTTGTGGACGAAGGCGGATCGTCTGGCCGTCAGGATGATGGGACCCGAGGCGGGACCATCGGAGATGCCGCCGTTGGAGTATGAGGGCCTTCTGTCGGCGGCCATGGCGACGATTGGCGTGCTTCTTCTGGTCCTGGCGATCCCACAGTCGATGGGCATAATCGTCTGGGCTATCAACTATTCTTCCGACGAGAGCACCGTCTTCTATAATTGGCGGCGTGCCTTGGTCATGTCGTTGACTCAGATAGTGCTTGGATTGTGGCTGACGGTCGGCACGAAACAGGTCGTGCGTCTCTTGCGGCGACTGCGCACCTTTGGCGTCGGGACGGCCCAGGGGCCGCCCGAGGCGTGACGCACCACGAAAGGGCTTTGAACAATGAAGGTTCTGTTGATTGGCGGCGGCGGGCGTGAGCATGCATTGGCCTGGAAGATCTCTCAGTCGCCGCTGTGCGACAGTCTGTGGGCTGCGCCGGGGAATCCCGGCATCGCCGAGTGCGCCGAGTGCGTGGACGTTTCGGGCAATGATACCGAGGCCGTCGTCTCGCTGGCTGGCGACAAGGCGGTCGATCTGGTCGTCATCGGCCCGGAAGAGCCGCTCGCCCTGGGTCTCGGCGATGCGGTGCGGGCGGCGGGCATTCTGTGCTTCGGCCCCTCGATGGCGGGGGCGCGGATCGAGGCGGACAAGGCCTATGCGAAGAACTTGATGCGGGCCGCGGCCGTGCCGACGGCTGAAGGGCGGATCTTCACCGATCTGCGGCAGGCCAAGGACTATGTCCTGTCACGCGATTACGGCGTGGCGGTCAAGGCCTCCGGGCTGGCCAAGGGCAAGGGCGTGGTGGTCTGCCCCGAGCCCTACCAGGCCATCAAGCCGCTGGAGGAGATGATGGCCAAGAAGATCTTCGGCGACGCCGGCGACACGGTCATCGTCGAGGAGATGCTGGTCGGGCAGGAGGCCAGCATTCTGGCGCTGTGCGACGGCAAGAGCATCTATGCGATGGAGGCGCTGCAGGACCACAAGCCCGTCGGCGAGGGCGACATGGGCCCCAATACCGGCGGGATGGGGGCCTACAGCCCCGTGCCTATTATCGATGTGGAGATGATGGGACGGGTCGAACGCGAGATCCTCGTGCCGATCGTGGATGCGATGCGGCGGGATTTCGGGCGATACGAAGGCCTGCTATACGCCGGGCTGATGCTCACGTCGGCCGGGCCGAAGGTGATCGAGTTCAACTGCCGCTTCGGCGACCCGGAGTGTCAGCCGCTGATGATGCGGCTGAAGAGTGATCTGCTGGAGGCGATGGTGGCCGTCGCGGAGCATCGGCTGGACGAGGTGACGCTCGAGTGGGACCCCCGGCCGGCCGTGTGCGTGGTGATGGCCTCGGGCGGGTACCCGGGCAGCTATGAGAAGGGCCGCGAGATCACCGGCATCGCCGACGCCGACGCGCTGGACGACGTGAAGGTCTTCCACGCCGGCACGGCGATGGTCGACGGCAAACTGGTCAACAATGGCGGGCGGGTGTTGGGGGTGACGGCCTCGGGCGAGACCATCGCCGCCGCCCAGCAGCGCGCATACGAGGCGGTCGACAAGATTACCTGGGACGATTGCTTCTGCCGGCGAGATATCGCCGGCAAAGCGATCACGTGATGTCGCGCCAGCGGCCGGCCCGCCACAGGCGGATTAGACGCGGGCAGTGAACTCCAGCGGGCGCGAGAACGCCAGCGCGACGGCAACTCGGGTGTCATCCTGGTCATCGTTGCGGCGGACCACGTCGGCCTGGCAGGCGAAATCGACGACCTTGTCGCTCTTGTAGGACGTCTCGGGCATTGAAATCGTGACGTTGACGGTCTGATCCAGGTCCGCCAGTTGGTCGGCGGGCAGGACAAACAGCGTGCCTCCCTGTGAGATGTTCACGGTTTGGCTGGCGGCGAGTTCCTCCCCGCCGCGCGTGAACAGCCGAATCGGGTAGGCCATGTCGAAACGGTGATGTTGCCGCTTCTCCTCGTGACGTGTCATTGTGACGGACTCCCATCCATGGGTCGCACAACCCCAAGCCAGAGATTGTAAGGAGATCAGCGCCCCGCGCCAAGCGCTAACTGCGCTCAAAACCCCTGTTCCTGCAAGTTAGAGCTCGAAAACCACACGCCCGGCGACGAGTGTGGCCACCGCCTGGCCGGTAAGTAACCATCCGTCATATGGGCAGTTACGGCTCTTGCTGGCAAAATGGTGGACATCGACCGTCCAGGTCTTGTTCAGGTCGATAATCGTGACATCGGCGTCGGCGCCGACGGCGAGGGTCGCCAGCGGCCGATCGAGCACGCCGGCGGGGCCGACCGTCATCCGGGCGATCAGGCCCGGCCAGTCCATCAGGCCCGTCTCGACGAGCGCCTTGGCGTAGAGCGGCAGGGCGCATTCCAGCGAAATGATCCCAAAGGGTGCGAGGGCGAACTCGAGTTCCTTCTCCTCGGCGGCGTGGGGGGCGTGGTCGCTGGCCAGGCAGTCGATGGTCCCGTCGGCGACGCCGGCGCGGACGGCCTCCACGTCGGTGGCCGATCGCAGCGGGGGGTTCATCTTGTAGTTGGGGTCGTACGTCATGCAGGCCGCTTCGGTTAGCAGCAGGTGGTGGGGGGTGGCCTCGGCGGTGACGGGCAGGCCCTCGGCCTTGGCGCGGCGGATTTGCTCGACGCTGCCGGCCGTCGAGACGTGCAACATGTGATAGCGGCAACCCGTCCGGGCGACCAGTTCCAGATCGCGGCGAAGCATCGTCTGCTCGCCCGATGCCGCGATGCCGCCCAACCCCAGCTGCACGGCCACCGCGCCGCTGTTCATGTGGCCCGTCATCAGGTCGGGGTCCTGGCAGTGCTGCATCAGCGGCACGTCCAGCATGCCGGCATACTGCAGGGCGCGGTACATCATCGCGCTGGAGGGGATCCCGTCGCCGTCATCGCTAAAGGCGGCCGCCCCGGCCTGCAGCATCAGGCCCATCTCCGCCATCTCCTTGCCCTCGCTGCCCTTGGTGATGCAGCCGATCGGCAGCACGTGGGCGAGACCGGCCTCGACGCTTCGCTGAATGACGTAGTGGATAGCCGTGTCATCGTCGGCCGGCGGATGCGTGTTCGGCATCGCGCAGATCGTCGTAAACCCACCGGCCACAGCGGCCGCCGCGGCGGTGGCGATGGTTTCCTCTTCCTCGTGGCCGGGCTCGCGACAATGCACGTGCAAGTCGATCAGCCCCGGGCAGACGATCTTGCCCTCAGCGTCGATCGTCCGCTTGGCCTTGCTCTTACGCCCGCCGATAGCTTCGATCTTGCCGTTCTTGATGGCGACGTCGGCGACCTTGTCGATTCCATTAGCCGGATCAATCACCCGACCCGATTTGATAAGAATGTCGGTCATTCGCTTCCCTGGCTGACCAGATAGAGCAGGGCCATGCGGACGGCTAGGCCGTTGGTGACTTGCTGGAGGATGCAGCTGTTGGGTCCGTCGGCGACTTCGGAGGTGATCTCGACGCCGCGGTTGATGGGGCCCGGGTGCATCACGAGCACGTTGGGGTTGCAGCTTTTCAGTCGCTCCCCCGTCAGGCCGTACTGGATGTGATACTCACGCAGCGAGGGGAACTGGCTGGCCTCGAACCGCTCGAACTGGATCCGCAGCATGTTGATCACGTCGACCTCCGGCAGGACGTCGTCGAGATCGTGGCTGATCTGGCAGCCCATGGCGGTGATCGCCCGGGGCACGAGCGTTGGCGGGCCGACGACGATGACCTCGGCGCCGAGCTTCCGGAGGCCCAGGATATTGCTGCGGGCGACGCGCGAATGGGCGATATCGCCGACGATGGCCACCTTGAGGCCTTCGATGCGGCCGAGGCGCTGGCGGATGGTGAAGATATCCAGCAGGGCCTGGGTGGGGTGCGCGTGGCTGCCGTCGCCGGCGTTGATCACGGAGATCGACGGCAGGCTGCGGGCCAGCAGGTGCGGGGCCCCGCTTTGGCTGTGGCGGACGACCATGATGTCCACACCCATCGCCGCGATGTTGCGGGCGGTATCGACGGTGGTCTCGCCCTTGGTGACCGACGAGCCCTTGGCCGTGAAGAGCACGGTGTCGGCCGACAGTCGGCTGGCCGCCAGCTCGAAACTCATCCGCGTGCGGGTCGAGTCCTCGAAGAACATCAGCGCCACCACCTTGCCGCGCAAGGCGGGGACTTTCTTGATCGAGCGGGTGGAGACCTCGCGAAAGCTCTCGGCCGTGTCGAGGATGTGGACGATCTCCTGGGCCGTCAGCTCGTCCAGGCCCAGCAGGTCCTTGCGCCGCCAGACGAACTCGGCGCTCGGCGCCGGCGGCGGGGTCGCCTTGGTCGCCGAAGGCCGCCGGGGCTTTCGCCGGGCGGTCTTCTTCTTGGCCTTGGCGGCCTTGCTAGTCTTTCTTGACGGTGCAGACGCTTTCTTCGCCATCGGTCTCCGCCAGGTGAACCTGGATGCGCTTGCCGTCCGGCACGTCGACGGATGCGCCGACGAAATCGGCCGCGATCGGCAGCTCGCGCCCGCCGCGGTCGATGAGCACTCCCAGGCGAATGGTTTTCGGTCGGCCAAAGTCCAGCAGGGCCTGCAGGGCGGCGCGGATGCTTCGGCCGGTTTGCAGGACGTCGTCGATCAGGAGGACCCAGGCGCCGTCGAGATCGAAATCGATCTCCGTCGCCCGCACCAGCGGCGCGCCGCGCCGGCGGGACAGGTCGTCGCGATAGAAGCCGATATCCAGCACGCCCACGCCCACGAAGTGGTCGGGGTGGTCGTCGGCCAGGCGGGTGGCGATGCGCTGGGCCAGCGTCTCGCCGCGCGTACGAATCCCCACGACGGCAAAGGGCAGATCGGCGGGAATATCAGCGAGAATGGCCTGGTAGAGCGTCTCCAGAGCCGTCTGGACCTGGTCGGCGTTGAGAAGTTGTTTCATGGAGATTCCGTTGCGCCGGTCACGTCGAATCCGCCATATGGTATCGGCCCGGCCCCCCAAACGCAAGCGCCCGCCGGGAGCGCACAAAACGGGCCCCGTCCGGGGCCCATTGGAATCGATGGTCAGTCGGCCTACTCGGTGGCGTGGGGGGGGCTCCAGTACTTGAGGCGGTTTTCGATGACGGTGGGGTCGATCTCGTCAAGCCGCATCGATTCGACCGCGCCGTCGGCGAAGGCGACGTTGCACTCCCCCAGATGGCGGGGGGCCTTGAAGGTCTCCCAGTGCTCGGTCTGGCTAGCGCCGGTGAAGGCGAGGTAGTCTTCGTAGTCCAGCGCCAGAATCCGATGCGTGCCGGAGTAGATATCGTCGGCGCGCCAGTTCATGCCATAGCTCAGTTTGCCGACCATGTTGAACACGAACGATCCGGGCTGGCCGCTGCCGTTGGTGCCCAGATCGATCTCAAAATCGTTGGGCCCGGTCATGGTGTAGGAGAAGACCGTGTAGCCGAAATGCAGCTTTATCTTAAGCTTGTTCGTGCCATGGTTCTCCTCGACCTCCATGACGACGTCCTCGTAGTCCCAGTCGCCGGCGTCCTCGAAGAGGAAGTAGTACTTCTCCGGGTTGTCGCCGGGGTCGTATTGGGGCAACTTGGCCTGAATGTTACGTCCCTCGCCGATGGTTCCCTGCAGGGCCGAGTACTGCTCCTGGCTGACTTTCCATATGCGATATGCCCCCGGCATCTCGGCGCCGGAGACTTCGTTCCAGATCGGATTGGTCGAGAACGGGTTCAACGACATGCCGCGGACGAGCATCTTGATATCGGGCAGGGCGGCGGCGGGGTCGTCGTCTTCGGGGCAGGCCAGGGCGAGATCGTTGGCGGCCAGGAACGGAATGAGCTGCAAGTACCATTCGCTCAGAACACTGAAGGGCGGGTCGGTGCTGATCTGGTCGTGGCCCTTGCGGGTGAAGTAGGCCTTGGCGATGTGGCTGAGGTTCGCCGCACACTGGGCTCGCCGCGACAGCGCCGCCAGGCGGCTGGCCGCCGGGACCACCAGGGACAGCAGCAGCGACAGGACCGCCAGAACAATCAGCAGTTCTGTCAGACTGAAGCCCGTGTTCGCCCGAGAGTCTCTTCGCCTGAGCACTGGCATATTCTCCAACGGTCTATTGCGCTGCGGCCTCAGACCCACAGGGGCTGCTTGCTTGCGTGAGCAACTCGGTCCCTGCACCATTATTATATTCGGAAGCGGTCGTTTAGACAACAACTAGGTCTCTGTGAACTCAACCTTCGGCCCCGCCGGGGCCTGTGGGGATCGGCCGGCGCGTGGTGAGCCAGCGGCGTCGTGGGGGTCGGCCGGCGTCGATGATGTACTGCCTCAGGCACATGAGAAAGCCGTGAGGGCTGTAGAGGCCTTCGATCTCGCCGCGACAGTTGTACCAGCAGTCCATGCAGCCGTTGTCGCGCGAGGCGGTGCGGAGGCGGCCGCGGATCGTCCACATGCTGTCGGTGTACAGGTTGGCCACGGGCTCGCTGCGGCGATCGACGCAGATGGCGATGTCGCCGGTGGAATCGATATTGAAGAACACCCGCCCGGCCTTGCAGTTGGGGATGCCGCCCCGGAGGAACTGGTCGAACTGGCTGATGTAGACCGGGCTGGAGGTGAAGTTCGGCCATTGCCGCATCAGCGCCATCAGCCGCGGCGAGACCGGGCCGTCGTTGTGTTCGTAAGCGTGGGAGCCCGTCTTGCGAAAACCGTACGGCTGAACCATGAAGTACGACTGCCGCTCGGCCGCCATCTGCGCGAGGGGCGCCATCTCGTCGATGTTGTCGTCCAGCAGCACGGCGATGACGTTGACCCGCTGCCACTTATGAATCCGGGCGGCCGAGAGCAACTCCACCGCGCGCCAGGCCTGACGCCACGCGCCCGTCATGCCGCGCCGCTCGTCGTGGGTTTGGGGCGAGGCGTAATCAATGCTGACCGACACCCCCCAGATGCCGGCGGCCATGATCTCACGGGCCGACTGCTCGGTGATCAGCCAGCCGTTGGTCGTCATGAACGGAAAATGATACCGGCCGACGGCGCGGATGATGTCGGGCAGGTCGTCTCGCAGCAGCGGCTCGCCGCCGGCGAGCGACACCATCAGCGTTCCCGTCTGTGCGAGTTTTTTCGCGCCGATGACGTATTGCTCGACGGGCGGCTCGTCCTGGGAGCCCATCGGGTCGTGCCAGTATCCACAGAAGCGGCAGCGGAAGTTGCAGCGGTAGGTCACCTGCCACGCGCACCAGATCGGGTGCCTCGATGTCCACGCCCGAAACAGGCGCCACTTCTTGTCAACCGTACCGATGGGACCGTTCATCGAACGTCCTTGTTCATTGCGCCCGTCAAATCGCGGACGAGACAGCCTACTTTAGCGTCTTGGGGGCGGCGTGGACAAGACTCTTTCCGCGCCCGCCGCAAAGCCGCGCCCGCTGCAAAGCCGCGGCCGCCACTTTGCGGCGGCCGTCGCCTTGACGCGACCGTGGCGGGTACGTAATGTCGGGTGATCCCCCCGGCGTCGGGGCGGCTGATGGTACCAACACGCAGACAGGAGCAGATCATGGCTGGCAAGCTCAGCAAGAAGGCAAGGGCCGAACTGGCCGACCGCAAGCGTCGGATGGCGTGGTGGCATGAGGCGCGGTTCGGGATGTTTGTTCATTGGGGGCTGTATTCGGTCGTCGGCCGGCACGAATGGGTGCAGAACAACGAACAGATCCCGCGCGACCAGTACGAGGCGCTGGCCAGGAAGTTCAAGCCCAAGCGCAACTGCGCCCGCCAGTGGGCCAAGCTCGCGAAGAAGGCGGGCATGAAGTACATGGTGCTGACGACCAAGCACCACGAAGGCTATTGCCTCTGGGACACCGCCACCACCGACTACAACGCCGCGAAGACCGGCCCGGGGCGCGATCTGGTGGCTGAGTACGTCGCCGCCTGCCGGGGGGAGGGCCTCAAGGTGGGCTTCTACTTCTCGATGATGGATTGGCACCACCGCGACGGCTTCAAGTGCTGCAAGTCCGAGCCCGCCCGCAAGCGGTTCGTCAAATACATCCACGCCCAGGTCCGCGAGTTGATGACCAAGTTCGGCGCCATCGACGTCCTGTGGTACGACGTGTCGTATCCGTTGAACGCCAAGACGTGGGAATCGGCCAAGCTCAACCGCATGGTCCGCAAGCTCCAGCCGGACATCGTCGTCAACGACCGCTCCCAGATGCCCGAGGATTTTGGCACGCCGGAAGAGTCCATCGTCGCCGCCGGCGCGGGCAGGGCGTGGGAAGCGTGCATGACGTTCAACGGCTCGTGGGGATGGGTCGACACCACCGACGACGCCTGGCACGGCGCGCGGGACGTGGTGCTGATGCTGCGACAGTGCGTCGCCGGCGGCGGCAACCTGCTGCTGAACATCGGCCCCAAGCCGGACGGTTCCGTGCCGGTCCAGGCCGTCGAGCGGCTGACCAAGGTCGGCAAGTGGATGGACGTGTACGGCAAGAAATGCGTCTACGGCCCCCGGCCTCGGTCGGATGGGCTGTGCGACGTGGGGAACATGATCGTCTGGACCCGCGGCCGCAATCCCAAGAGGGTGTTCGCGTGGTGCAACACCTGGCCCAACGGCGAGGTGGGCATGGGCTGGTTCAAAGGCAAGGTCAAGCGCGTCAAGCTGCTGACGCCCCAAGGGGCCAAGCCCGTCAAGTTCACCCAGACCCCGCGGCGGCTGGTCATTACCGGTCTGCCCAAGGCCTGTCCGGACAAGGCCGTGGGCATCGCGATTCTGCAGATCGATTGCGCCTCCAGGCCCACGCGTAAGATGGGCATCCACACGGAAAACGCCGTCGTCTGGTGGGGCGACTACGACTATTAAATGCAACATAGCTGCAAGCACAGGGCAGCGCGGCGGGCCGCGCAGAGCGAAAGGGCCGCCTTCATGAACCGCAAACTTGGACTCCTTGGCATACTGATCATCATCCCGGCCGTCATCGCGATTGTCGTGGTCACGACCAACGATGACGCCGACACCGCCGACACCAACGAGCGGCTCAAAGGTCTCGCCGAGACAATGGTGCTCGGCCCGATAAGAAAGGCCAAGGAAGTGGTTCTCTGGAACGATCTGCGAACGCTTCGGGCCCATCTGGAGCTGTACAAGCTTCAGCACCACGGCACGTATCCTCGAACGCTGGACCTGTTGACCCAAGCCACCGACGCCAACGGCAAGCCGGGAGGCATTTACGGCCCGTACGTGACGGGGGGCCTGCCCGTCAACCCCTTCACGGAGACCAACGACGTGCAGACAAAGACCAAGGGCAAAGGGCCGCAGGCGTGGTACTACAACGCCCGGACCGGTAAGATTCACCCGAACAATCCGGAACACATGGACCGGTGATCGTAAGTCCGCAGGGCGTGTTCGCCCCACAGATCCAACAGAATAGGAGAGCATAATGGCCCGCAAACTGAGTAAGCGTGCAAAGGGTGTTCTGGCCGATCGCAAGCGTCGCATGCAGTGGTGGCACAAGGCCCGATTCGGCATGTTCGTTCACTGGGGCCTGTACAGCATCCTCGGCCGCCACGAATGGGTGCAGAACATCGAGCAGATCCCCATTGGCGAATACGAGCAACTGGCCGCCAAGTTCAAGCCCAAGCCCAACTGCATGCGCGAATGGGCCAAGCTCGCCAAAAAGGCGGGCATGAAGTACATGGTCATGACCACCAAGCACCACGAGGGCTACTGCCTGTGGGATTCGGACGTGACCGACTACTGCGCGGGCAGAACCGGCCCCGGCCGCGACCTGGTGGCCGAGTACGTGGCCGCGGCGCGGGCGGAAGGCCTCAAGGTGGGCTTTTACTACTCGCTGATGGACTGGCACCACCCGGATGGCTACCGCTGCGCCACCAGCGAACCGGCCCGGCGGCGGTTCGTCGATTACACCCACGCGCTGGTCAAGGAACTGATGACCAAGTTCGGCAAGATCGACATCCTCTGGTACGACGTCGCCCACCCGCTGCCCGACGCCAAGGCGTGGGAGTCGGCCAAGATGAACCGCATGGTCCGCAAGCTTCAGCCGGACATAGTCCTCAACGACCGCTCGCTGATCCCCGAGGATTTCGGCACGCCCGAAGAGTCCATCGTGGCCGAAGGCGAAGGCCGGGCCTGGGAGGCGTGCATGACGTTCAACGGTTCGTGGGGCTTTATGGATACGCCGGCTGAGGATTGGCACTCGGCGCGCGAGGTGGTCCGCATGCTGCATCAGGTCACCCAGCAGGGGGGCAACCTGCTGCTGAACGTCGGCCCCCACGCCGACGGCACGCTGCCGGCGATCGCCCACGAGCGGCTCAAGCGCGTGGGCAGATGGTTGGACGTCTACGGCAAGAAGATGGTCTACGGCCTTCGCCCGCGGACGCCGGGCGGCATTCTCGGTTCGCTGGCCGTGGCTGACTGGACCGCCAAGGGCAAGACCGCCTACGCGTGGGTGCGGAACTGGCCGGGCACGGAGTTCGGCATCGGCCGCTGGAAGGGCAAGGTCAAGTCCGTCAAGCTGCTGGGCCCCAAGGGCGCGACCCGGCTGAAGTTCAAGCAAGAGCCGCGCCGCCTGGTGATCTCGGGCCTGCCCAGGACCTGCCCGGACAAGGCCCTCGGCATAGCGATCCTGCAGATCAACTGCGCCTCCAAGCCCTCCCGCGGCATGGCCACCCACACCGAAGCGGCCGGACATTGGAAGTAGCAGACGAGCAAGGAACACACGTACATCGAAAGCCCACGGACGGCTGTCCGTGGGCTTTCCCCAACGCCGGGAGTTTGCCGTGGCGCGTAAGACGAAGAAACTCACCAAGACCGAACTGGACCGCAAGCGCCGCATGACGTGGTGGCATGAGGCGCGGTTTGGGATGTTTATCCATTGGGGGTTGTACAGCCTCATCGGCCGGCATGAGTGGGCGGTCAATCAGGAGCGGATCCCGTGGGAGGAGTACTTCGCCCTCGCCGACACGTTCCGCCCCAAGGCCGGCTGCGCGCGGGAGTGGGCCAAGCTCGCCAAGGCGGCCGGGCAGAAGTACATGGTCTTCACCACGCGTCACCACGACGGTTTTTCGATGTGGGATTCGCAGGTCAGCGAGTGCACGTCAGCCAAGATGGGGCCGGGGCGAGACTTCGTGGCGGAGTACGTCGCAGCCGCCCGCGAGCAGGGGATGCGGGTGGGGCTGTATTATTCGCTGATCGATTGGCATCACCGCGACGGTCTGCGGTGTCTGCACGACCCGGCCGCCCGGCGGCGATTCCTGGACTATGTGCAGGGCCAGCTCCGCGAGCTGATGAGCAATTACGGCCGGATCGACATCCTCTGGTACGACGTGCCGTACCCGCTGCCGGACGCGGCGGCCTGGGAGATGCGGAAGACCAACAATATGGTCCGCAAGCTCCAGCCGGGCATCATCATCAACGACCGCGGCATGCTGGCCGAGGACTACACCACGCCGGAAGAGACCATCCGCGCCGCCCCGGAGGGCAGGGCGTGGGAGACGGCGATGACGTTCAACGGCTCGTGGGGCTACATGGACACGCCCGACGAGGACTACCGCGACGCCCGCCACATCCTGTTCATGCTGCAGCAGATCGCTTACGGCGGCGGCAACTTCCTGCTGAACATCGGCCCCGCGCCGGATGGGTCCGTGCCGCCGCCGGCTGTGAGGCGACTCACGCGGATCGGCAAGTGGCTGAAGATTTACGGCGAGGCCGTCTACGGCCGGGTCGACCGCGGCGGCGGCCTCGAGCCGCTCAACAACTACGTGGAATGGACCCGCAAGGGCAATACGGCCTACGCGTGGCTGCGACACTGGCCCGGCGAGCGGATGAGCGTGGGCTACTTCAAGGGCAAGGTCAAGCGCGTCAGCCTGATCACGCCGGCCGGCCCCAAGGCGTTGAAGTTCCGCCACGACAAGCAGAAGCTGGAGATGTGGCCCTTGCCGCGGACGTGTCCGGACAAGAACATCGGCTACGGCATCGTGAAGATCGAGTGCGCCTCCCGGCCGCAACGGACCATGGTCGGCCACTACGCCGAAAGGCCGCTCTGGCAGTAGCGGGGGGGGGGAAGATATACAAATTGGAAATTATTCCTTGCTTCGCCGTTGCGGCCCGGTGATTCTATTGACCGTCGGCAGCGATAAAACAAATCGGACTTCTGCACTTACCACGGAAGGAGCACCTCTATGCCCGGTCTCGAAAGCGTCCTGTTGATGATCCTGTTCGTGTTTTACTTGTATGCATTGGCACGGTGGCACATCGTGAGGCGCCCACCATTGTTCTTCCTGGGCGCGCTTGGCCTGCTGTTCGCATTTATGGGCTTGTTCTTCACATTGGGCGGCAGCACCATGAAAGTGGCCAGGGTATTCGACATCATCGGCCTGTCGGTGGCATTCGCCATGGCGGTGCTGAGCTGCGCGGGAACCACCGTATCGGTGCAGGGCATGCTGGATGCGGCCAAGAGCGCCGTTCCGCCGAGTGATGCGAGCTCCGGCGAGTAAACTCAGTTGGCCGTGATCTGCTCGAAACGCAGACGAATATCATGGATGTATACGAAGCGATAGCCGGACGGTTTAGCTGTCGGGCGTTCGCGGATGCGCCTATCGAGCCGGACAAGCTCGATCGTGTCCTCAACGCCGGGCGGCTGGCCCCAAGCGGCAACAACAGCCAGCCGTGGAAGTTCGTCGTCGTCACCGACCCGGACCGGCGAAAGGCTCTGGCCGTGGGCGCAAACAACCAGGCCTTCGTCGGCCAGGCGCCGGCCGTCATTGCCGTTGTCGGGCTCGACGAGAACACCGTGATGTCGTGCACCGTGCCCGGCGATCCCGTCAACTGTGCGATTGCAATCGATCACATGACGCTGGCGGCGACGGCTGAGGGGTTGGGCACGTGCTGGATCGGCGCATTCGATCAGGATACGTGTCGCCGGATCCTCGGCGTTGAGGCGCCGGCGAAGATCATCGAGTTGCTGCCGATCGGCTACCCGGCCATCGAGCCGCACGCCAAGACGCGCAAGAGTCTCGATGAGGTCGTCTGCCGAGAGCAGTTTTCATAGGCGATGTTGATGACGGGCGGCGGAGGCGTGCAGGAGGCAAGCAGACTGGCGCAACGGTGGAGCAATGGTCGATGGAAACATCGTCAGGTATCGGCGTTCGCTCGTCCAAGGAGATAGCATGAGTTGGCTCGCACAGCCGGCGGATCCCGCGGCGGAGTTGGCAATGCGCAAACTGTTGATCCTCAAGGGCCCGCGTCTTGAGACGGAAGGCCTCGTCTCGCTGCTGCAGTCGGAGTTCGACATTCAGATGGTCGACGGCTTGGACGAGGCGCTGGCGGCGATGCGCGACGCCGGGGCGGATGCGGTGCTGGCCGAGACGGCGGACTTTTTAGCGTTGGAGCGGGGCATTGTCACGCAGCAGGCGGCGGTGGTGCTCGATCAGATCGGCGACGGGGTGTGTCTGACGGCGCCGGACGGGCAGATGGTCTGGGCCAATCGCCGGCTGCGCGATCTATCGGGCCACATGCTGGATGAGTTGGCCGGGCTGTGTGCGCAGGCATCGCGTGAGTTTTCCGCTGCGTCACAGGGGGGCGCCGAGCGCGGCAAGCACTATTCACTGACCTCGGCCGACGGGTTGTGCAACGATGTGGTCTGCTCGCCCGTGCGCGATGAGCGGGGGGCCCTGCGATATATTTCCGCCGTGGTGATCAACACCACCCAGCAGCGTCAGCAACAGCTCAAGATCAACGCCATCGATCAGGCCGGGCGCGAGCTGGTGCGCCTGGACGACGAGGCCATCAGCCAGAAGAACGCTCAGCAGCGACTGGACCTGCTTGAGGATCGCATCATCCGCTTCAGCCGCGGGGTGCTGAACTATCATCACTGGGCGCTGTTCGTGCTGAGCCCCAAGACCAACCAACTGGGAATCATCATCGCCGAGGGGCTGGACGAGACGGCCAGCGCCTATCGGATTTTCGCCTCCACGGAAGGCAACGGCATCACGGGCTACGTGGCGGCAACGGGGCGAAGCTATATCTGCCCGGACACGAGCGCGGACCCGCGTTATCTGTTGTCACTGACGGGCTCGGGCAGCAGCCTGACCGTGCCGCTGCGCATGCACGACCGCGTCATCGGCGTGCTGCACGTCGAGTCCGACGAGACAAACGCCTTCAACGACGACGACCGGCAGTTCGCCGAGATGTTCGCCAATTACGTTGCGATGGCGCTGAATCTGCTGAACCTGCTGGTGAGCGAGCGCTATACCGTCCACCGGCAAGTGAGCGAGACGATGTCGGCCCAGTTGTCCGGCCCGATCAACGACGTGATCAGCGAGATGGGCGAGTTGATGGAAGACTATCTCGGCAACGACGAGTTGCACGAGCGGTTGGGGGGAATTGTCGAACAGGCGACGCGGGTCCAGACGTCGCTGCGCCAGTGGGCCGACGGGGCGGGAGGCGGCATCCTGCCGTCCGACAGCGACGGGCAGCGCGTCGATCCGTTGCTGGCGAACAAACGCATTCTGGTCGCCGAGGACGACGAGACGATCCGGCGGACGCTCCATGATGTGCTGATCGTTTGCGGGTGCGAGGTCGCCGTCGCCTCTGACGGGGCCGAGGCGAAACAGCGGGTAAGTCGCGACCGGTTCGACCTGGTCATTTCCGACGTCGAAATGCCTGGCGCGACGGGCTACGACGTGTTCGCCGCCACCAAGGCTGCCCATCCGAGCACGCCGGTGATCCTGGTGACGGCGTTCGGCTACGACCCCAGCCACAGCATCGTCAAGGCCAATCGAGAGGGCCTCTCGGCGGTGCTCATGAAGCCCTTCAAAATCGACGACCTGCTCAACCAGGTTCGCCAGGCCTTGGCGAGATAGAGCCTCGATCGGCGGCGGGGGGGGCTTTGGGTACGCCGCCCATGTCCATATCTTTGCTGTCCAGAGTGGGTTACGTCGATCTTGGCCATAATTTCACTCCTTAATTACGCCCCCCCTTTAAGTCGTCGATAAGGATGGAATCTATAGGTGGTGTAAGGTGATAAGCTGGCAGGACACGAGGCGATCAGCGGCCCCGGCCCATGCTGTCAACGCGGTGGGGGGGGCCAGTGCAGAACAAGAGGCAGATGCAACCAGAGGGCGTTTCCATGACGCACAAAGGTTTTACACTTATCGAAATTCTTATCGTGGTGATTATTCTGGGCGTTTTGGCAGCCATCGTCGTCTCGCAATTCACTGAGACGTCCAACGACACCAAGGAATCGGCTCTGGCAAGCGATTTGAAAACGGTCCGTAGTCAACTGGAGCTTTATCGAATCCAGCATAAGGGCGACTATCCCTCGAATACGTCAAACCTGATGATAGTAACCGACATCGACGGCAACGCCGGTGCGGACTATGGCCCGTATCTGACCAAGTTCCCGAGCAATCCGTTCACGGACACTGTGACCGTCGACGTCGATGGTACCAAGGGCGGTTCGTCCCACGCCTGGTACTACAACAGCACGACGGGTGAGTTTACACCGGACGACGACGCCCACTCGGCTTGGTAGCAGCCGCAGGCTGGCCGTCGGCGACGGGCAGCGCGTCGTCCGTTACGGGCGAACAATCGCATTCTGGTCGCCGAGGACGACGAGACGATCCGGCGGACGTTCCATGATGTGCTGATCGTTTGGGGGTGCGAGGTCGCCGTCACCAAGGCGACGCATGCCAATAGACCGGTGGCCCTGGTGACGGCGTTCGGCTACGACCCCAGCCACAGCATCGTCAAGGCCAATCGAGAGGGCCTCTCTGCGGTGCTCATGAAGCCCTTCAAAATCGACGACCTGCTCAACCAGGTCCGCCAGGCCTTGGCGAGATAGAGCCTCAATTGGCGGCGGGGGGGGGGGGGGGGGGACCTCGGCTGCGCCGCCCGTGTCCATATCTCTCGCTCTCCAGAGTCGCTCTGCAGAGCCGCTCTCCAGAGCCGGTTACATCAATCTCGGCCATAATCTCACTCGTTGATCAAGTCCCCCCGTCACATCGTCGATAACCCTAGTAATTCGACCAGTAGAGCCGAAATCTGTGCTGTGAGGCGGTCGTTGGGACTGCCAATAGTGGCCGAAACAGCCGGTCGAATCCTAAGCTGGTTGTGGTGATAGCTGCAGAAGCACCTAGGACGATTCAAGGCCCTGGCTTGCTCCCACGATGGGACGGCGGGCCGAGGCAGAGCACAAGGCAGATGCAAATGGAGGTTGGTTCCATGACGCACAAAGGTTTTACACTCGTCGAAATTCTTATCGTGGTGGTTATTCTGGGCATTTTGGCAGCCATCGTCGTCCCGCAATTCACCGAGGCGTCCAAAGAGGCCAGGGAATCGGCCCTGGCAAGCGATTTGCAGACGGTCCGTAGTCAACTGGAGCTTTATCGAATCCAGCATAAGGGCGACTATCCCGCGAATACGTCAAACCTGATGATAGTAACCGACATCGACGGCGCTGCCGGTGCGGACTATGGCCCGTATCTGACCAAGTTCCCGAGCAATCCGTTCACGGACACTGCGACCGTCGACGTCGATGGTACCAAGGGCGGTTCGTCCCACGGCTGGTACTACAAAAGCTCGACAGGTGAGTTTACACCGGACGACGACGCCCACATGGCTTGGTAGCAGCCGGAGGCCGGCCGTCGGCATGCCCCGATGGCTCTGGATGACAGAACCCGATCGGGGCCCCTACGGCGGCTTTGATCGGGTCTAGTCTGTCTGGTGCCCTGGGCCTGGGCCATAACCGGTTGGCGTCGAGGCGCCCCAGAGGCAATGGAGCGGATGATGAAACGTCGCACAGGATTCACACTGGCTGAATCGCTGCTCGCCATCACGTTGTTGGCCGTCGGCGTCATTGCGATCACCATGCCGTTCACTGCCGGGGCGCAGAACGAACAGGATGACGTCCGTCGGATGCTGGGAGCTGCCCTGGCCCAGGAGATGATGGAAGAGATCCTGGCCAAGCCCTTCAACGATCCCGACGGCGCCAGCGCGCCAGGTCCCGAAACCGGCGAATCCTCTCGGGCCGCCTTTGACAACATCGACGACTACCACGGCTACGACGAATCCGCCGGGTCCGTCACCAACGCCTATGGCATCGCTTTGTCCGAGGCGGCGGCGACGGATCTTAGCCGACACGTGTCGGTAGCCTACATCTATGTCGCCGGGCAGGACACCGGCGAATCGCCCACGTTCGCGCGGATCACGGTCGAGGTGCGATATCAGGGCGACGAGCTGCTGACGGTGACGCGTCTGAAGTACGCCTACCCCGGGCCGGGGCCGGAAGACGCCCTCGACGACGATGACAACAGCGATGGCGGGGATATCGTCGAGGAAGAAGACGCATGATGGGGACTCAAAAGATAGATGATGAAGATGGTGGGAAAGGCAAGGGCAAAGGCAAGGGCAAATGATGAAGGCGTCACGATCTGGATTTACGCTGATAGAAGTGACCATAGCCATGGTGGTGGTTTCGGTAGTGGGGCTGACCGTAGCCGGCGTAGCCATGGCGCTGTCGACCGCCCACGACAACAGCCGGGATTACTACCAATGCATCCAGACCGGCCGGGTCACGATGCTTCGGCTGCAGGACATGCTCCGTCGCGCCAGGTTGGTCACAGATGTCTCCGACACCGGGCTGGTTATCTGGGAAAGCGACGCAAACGGCGACGAAACCATCAACCTGCCTGAACTGACGTTGGTCAGTTGGGACGAATCGACCCAGCGGGTCATCCGCCGTTGCGTCAAGGTCCCCGACGACTGGCCGGTACCGATCGAGGACCTGGCGGTGCTGTTGTCCGCGGCGACGTTCGAATCGTGGTCGGCCTCGGAGTCCACCTTCGCCTCGTTGATCGAGGAAGTGGTCCTGGCCGAGAACATCGAGGCGTTCAGCGTTCAGACCACGCCCGCTGCGCCACTGGCCAAGTCGGTATCTGTCCAGATGACGATTGGCCTCGGCGATCATTCGTTGACCGTTCATGATGGGGCGTCCCTGCGGGCCGATTGGACCGACCGGGTTGAGAACGTTGAAGGGATCTACACACTCCTACCATAGAGGTTATTATGCGACAGGCAAGACATAGACAATCCGGCTTTGCACTGATGCTGGTGCTGACGTTGATCGTCCTGGGCGCCGTGTACGGGATGACCTACCTGTCGTCGGCGTCGATCAAGGCGGCCAGCTCGGCCAACATGGGGCTCTCGATCCGCAGCCGATATCTGGCCGAAGCAGGTCTGGAGCACGCGCTGCATGTGCTGCGGGTCAGCCCGGAGAGTTTGTCCGGATCGATCAGCGCCCCGTTTGGACCCTACCAGCTTGATGCGACCAGCGACGGGTACACGTTCTGGGGCGAGCCGACCGGCCAGCCCGACGAGTACCGGCTGACCGCGCGAGGCGTCGCCGGGTCGCTGGCCCGTGAACTGTCGCTGACGGCCCGCGCGGATAACGAGTTCTACTCCAAAATGATGGAGTACGATCCCATATCCTATTGGCGCATGGACGAAACCGACGGGGCAGTCTGCGCGGACGTCAAAGGGCAGAGGAACGGCACCTATATGAACGGTGTGGTGCTCGGAGCAGAGGGGGTGTTGGACGGTTCGGAAAGCGCCTCGGCCGAGTTCGACGGCAACAACGATTACGTCGATCTGGGCAACATGGATGTTGACGGCAGCGCCCTGACGATCGTCGCCTGGGCGCAGGTCTCCACAGACCCCGGAGCCGACCCCAAGGGGTACATTCTCTCCAAGGCTACTGGGCCAGCCGTCAAAAACCATTATTGGGCGCTGAGCACCTATCCCAAGTTGGGGGAGAGGTACCTGCGGTTCTATCTGAAGACGGGCAATACCATCACCGAGTTGTCAGCCACAACCGGGGCGATGGAGCCCGGGACGTGGTACCTATGTGCGGCCGTCTATGACGGCAGCACGATGAAAATCTACCTGGACGGCCAGCAAGTGGCCAGCACGTCCAAGGCCGGCGATATCGCCACTGATGATAGTGTCGCCACCTGGATGGGCGACAGCCCCCTGAACGCAAACATTCGCCCTTGGCCTGGCCTATTGGACGAGGTGGCTGTACTTGATAAGCCGTTGTCGCAAGAGCAATTACAAGCATTGTCTCAGTCGCAGGTATCTACGGTGGAAATTGTCGAGTGGCATGAATAAGTTGCGCTTAAACAATGAGTTGCAGCGAGTCTGCGGTCGGGATCGTCGCCCGGCCGCCTTTACGCTGACGGAATTGCTCATCGTCATGGCGGTGCTAGCGATTCTGGCGATGGTGGTCGTCCCCTATGTCCTCGACAGCAGCAATGCGCAAGTGGTCTCGGCCACCAGACTGATCGCGTCGGCTCTGCAATATGCCCAGAACGAGGCGATTTCCAGCCAAACACCCGTCACGGTGACGTTTACGCCGGCGACGGAGACATATGAATTGTCTAACGCAAGTGGTCGCCTCATTCATCCGATTAGTAAAGAGGAGTACGTAGTGGATTTCCGGTCGCGGCGGAATTTTGACCGCCTGGACGTGGTGTCCACGGACTTTGAAGGCGAGGCGTTCGTGACGTTCGACGTGCTGGGCGCCCCTAGCGCAGCCGGGACGATAACGGTTCAAGCCGGCGCAAGGACGATGACGATCACCGTGGCCAATGTGACCGGGTTGGTGACAGTCGGTGAGTAGGCCGTACTCAAGCTGAAGTGGAAGGTGGTGTGGCTGGAATGCTCCTGGGTAGTCGAACGTGGCCAATTGCGCTGGATGTAGGCACCGAAAGCATCCGGATGCTCCAACTAGCCAGATCGGGCGATGTCATTCGCGCCGTGGCCTGCGCACGTTGGGGGTTTCCAGATTCGCTCGGCGCCGATGCCGGCGTTCGGCGCGCCGCCGCCGTGGAAGCTGTAGGTCAGATGGTTCGGGCCAACGGATTCAAGGGACGCCGCGTGATCACGGCGCTGCCGTGCAGCGCGCTGAGCATTCAGAACCTCCGTTTGGCGCCGACGTCGCCCGAGCAGACCGAGCGGGTCGTCCGCTCGGAGGCCAGCGAGCGCGTTGGATTCCCCGTCAGCGGCAACCAACTCAACTATCTCAATGCCGGGCAGGTCCGATCTGGCGATGAGGTCCGCAACGAGATCATTCTGCTGGCGGCCCCCGAGGAGGTCATTCAGGATCACCTGGCCATGCTGGGCGAGATGAACCTGGAAGCCGAGTATATCGAAGCCGAGCCCATCGCTTTGTTCCGCAACCTGGAGCGATACCTTCAGCGCGAGCGCGATGTCGACGCCGTCAGTGTGGCTGCGGACATCGGCGTGAGGGGAACCTGTGTGGTGGTCGCTCGGGGGCGCGACATTGTCTTCCTCAAGTTCATCGATATCGGTGGGCGGCGTATGACCGAGGCGGTGGCAAGGCAGTTGAACCTTGATTACCAGGAAGCACGCGATATTCGTCGTCGGCTTGCGTACTCGCAGGACACGCAGAGGGATCCTGAGCGTCGCGAGGAAGATCGGGCGCTGCCGGGGGACTCGACGTCGGTGGAGTGGACCATCCGCGACGCGATGCGCACGGAGGTGGAAGCCCTTTGCCGCGAGATTTCGCTCTGCCTGCGCTATTGCGCGGTGACGTTTCGGGGGCTACGCCCGCATCGAATCGTTCTCAGCGGCGGCGAGGCCCGCAATCCGCTGTGTGTGGAGATGATTTCGGACCAATTGGGCCTCGAGTCTGCCGTTGTCCAGCCGCTCCGCAGCGTGGATACCTCGGGCGTGGACTTCGGCGAAGACCGTCGTTCGATGATGACCGACTGGGCGCTGTGTGCGGGGATGGCATTTCGGCAAGCTGGTTCGGCTCAGGAAGAACAGGAGTCCTCTGGTGACGATCGTCGACTTTCTGCCTGAACACATCCGCATCCAACGGGCGCGGCGGCGCCGGTTGATTCGCGAGGGGTATCTGCTGGCGATCTGCCTGGTCACCATGGTGGCGCTGGGGTATGTGCGTCACGGTCGCATCGCACAGGCCCAGGGAGAAGTAGCCCTGCTGGCCGAGCGATCGACGACGGTTCAGGCCCAACTGAGCATGCGGGCCGATCTGGAAGCCCAGCAGGCCGAACTGCGTATCAAGCAGCGGATCGATGAGCATCTGGGCAGCCGGGTCAGCGCCCTGGACATCCTGGGCGAACTGCAACAGTTGACGTCGGCCCGGCTGACGTTGACGAGCATGACGATTCACGTGACAGAGTTTCGTCTCCCGGTCAGCTCGGGCGTCGATCGATCGGGGTCGCTCCGCGTGGCGTCGAAGGGCGAGCTGGAATTGCCGGCCTATCGGCGCGTTCGGCTGGTTGTGACCGGGCTGGCGCCGTCGGACATCGACGTCGCGAATTTCATCGGCCAGTTGGCGGCGAGTCCATTGTTCGAAGACGTGCGCATGGGCTACACGAAGACGGTGGTCCATGAACATCACGAGGCGCGTGAGTTCCAGGTCAGTTGCCTCGTGGTGAGATAATCGCAAGAGGAAAGGGCAACAACGTGTTGGATCGTTTTGGCAAGAATACGTGGCTGATGCTCGCACCGATGGCCGCCATCGTGATCGGGGCGGTGGTGCTTGTGTTCATGCCGCAATCGGGCCAACTCAAGCGCCTGGAGAGCCAGATTACGGCCCAGAGGTACAAACTGCGGGCCGAATCGGAACAGGCGTCGGTCGTGCCGGAACTGGTCCGTCAGGTGGAGGGGATGAAGCAGCGCTACAAAGACTTCGATCACCGCCTGCCGAAGCGAACGGAATTGGGCGGGTTCCTGCGCGACATTGCCAGGCATCTCGACGAGCATGACCTTTCGAATCAGTCCATCGAGCCGGGTAACCCGACGCGGTCGGAGCTGTTTCACACGCTGCCGATCACCATGAGGTTCCGCGGGTCGTACATGAACATTGCCCGTTTCCTTCACGGGCTGGCCGAAATGGAGCGTCTCTCTCGGGTCGAGATGCTGCAAATTGCCCGCGACAACGGGCAGGAAGATCTCGAAGCTGAGATGCAAATCAACATCTACTTTACAGAACGGTAAGGGCGACGACGATGACGGATGTTCCTGGCAATCAGGATTGGGTCCAGCGGCTGAAAACCGAACTGGTCCGGGACAAGAAGAAGACGATTACGCTGACGGTCCTGGCGCTCGTGGCGGTGGTGATGGCTGCGCGGTTTCTGCAGACGAAGGGCGGGCCCGCGACGGCGAGGGCCGAGACCGTGGCTGTCGTCGACAGCGAGGTCAGCGACGCCGAAGAACTGGCCCTCAGCGTCGCCAAAGATCTGCGCATCCACGAAAGCGACGAATACATCAAGCACATCGACCACACGATCACACGGGATCTGTTCGCATTCAATCAGGATCATTTTACACCGCTGCCCGCCGCGGCGGTCGAGACCACCGACGAGCAGACTCCGGCCGCGGCGGAAACAACAGGCCCTCCGCCGATCGACTGGCAGGAGGTCATCACGCGCCAAAGCCGCGACCTTGTCCTCCAGTCAACGATCAACTCGGATATTCCTATCGTCGTGATCAACGGACGAGTTCTAGGCCTCGGTGACGTGATCGATGGGTTCAAGGTGGTCCGCATTGACGCCGGACTATGCCTGCTCGAGAAGAAGAGCATCACGATCACGCTGAAAATGCCCCATTAGGGGATATTCCTAACCGTCTATTCACAAGGCGGTTACGCTCTAGGAAGATGGCGGGGGACCCGGCGGGTCCGGAGTTGTCTGTCCCCGGCCGCTCTCCGCAGTGACCCGAGCAAAATCACCTTCAGAAAGCAAAGAAGCCTAGTCGATATAGAACGGCACAACTCTCGTACGTGCCACCGTTAAAATGTCGGCAAGGAACCCCAATATGGCGCGTCGCCGCACCCTCGCCGCACCGAGCATGGCTTGGTGCATCCCTGTGTTATTGGCAATTTTGGCCGTCGGCCTCATTGCGCGCGGAGGAACGACCGACGACGCGACGACCAAGCCAGCCGATGGGCTGCCCGTCCAGGTCGACGTGGAGCCAGCCGCCGACAGCAAGGACAAGGCCGGGCCGCCTCCTTTGCCGGCCGATGTGCTCAAGGAGTTAGTGGCGCTTGTGAAGTCCGCCTCACTTGATACCCCCGAGCCGACGACCGCGCCCGGCGATCCGGCGGAATTGTCTGTGACGACCGAACTGCCCGATGCATCGGACGAGGACGTCGACACGGACGTCACGGACGTGACGGATGACACAGACGCTGATGCCGCTGACGAGGCTGCCGACGACAGCGCCGATGAAGGCGGGGACCTCATCCAGGTTTCAAGGCCAGGGGTGTTCATGGTGAACTTCCAGAACACCGACCTTCGCCTGGCGCTGCGGCTGTTGAGCACGCAAGGGCGGCGAAATATCGTTGCCAGCAAGAGTGTCACCGGCACGGTCACGGCTACCTTCTATGATGTGACGTTCCAGGAGGCCCTGGACGCGATCCTGCAGGCCACGGGGTTCGGCTACATCGAGCGCGAGAACTTCATCTACGTCTATAGTGCTGAAGAGATCGAGAAGATCAAGAAGGCCAGCCAGCCGTTGGAGCTGCGGACGTTCCGGCTGTCCTATGTCCGCGTCAGCGACGTTCAGGTCCTGATCCTGCCGGCGATGAGTTCGGACGGAACGGTCGCCGTCACGCCCACGCCGGTAAGGGGCATTGCCCCCGACACCACCGAGACCGGCGGGAACGACTTCGCGTTGGACGACCTGCTGGTGGTGCGCGACTATGCGAAGAATCTCGACCAGATCGCCGAGATCATCGCGCAAGTGGACGTTCGCCCGCAACAGGTGTTGATCGAGGCCACCATCCTGACGGCGCGCCTGGATGAGACAAACAGCCTGGGCGTCAACTTCGCCGCCCTCCAGGGGGTGAACTTCGACGAAATGGGCGCCGGCAGCACCGGCATCGGTGACATGGCGACGGGCGCCCTGGCCGCCGGCGATACTCGTGTCCGCGCGGCGGCGTTCCGGACCGATTTCGACATCGTCGACGATGGCCTGACCGTCGGGTTCCTCAGCTCCAACGTGGCCGTCTTCATCAGCGCGTTGGAGACCTTTACGGATGTCACCGTGCTGGCCAACCCCAAGCTGCTGATTCTCAACAAGCAGCGCGGCGAGGTCCTGATCGGTAGCCGCGACGGATACCTGACGACCGTCGTCAACGAAGGCATCTCCACCGAAAGTGTCGAGTTCCTCGAGACCGGCACGAAGCTCATCGTTCGCCCCTTCATCGGCAACGATGGGTATATTCGCCTGGAGATCCATCCGGAAGACTCCGACGGCAGCGTCGTCAACGGCCTGCCGAACGAGACAACCACCCAGGTGACGTCCAACGTGCTGGTCAGGGACGGCCATACGATCGTCATCGGCGGACTGTTCCGCGACGAAGTGCAGGAAGGGCGGTCGCAGATTCCGGGCCTGGGCAACCTCAAGCACATCGGTGAGATCTTCGCGCAGACCGACGACGTGGTCGAACGTCACGAGGTGATCATCGTGATCACGACGCACATTATTCGGCAGGACGCCGACGAGGCGATCAGCGAACAGATTAAGGATGACATCGAGCGGTTCCGTGTCGGCCAGCGAAAGGGCCTGCGGTGGTGGGGACGGGCCCAGTTGGCCCAGACATGCCTTCGCCGGGCCCACGAGGCCTTGGTGCAGGGGCGACTGGATCGGGCCCTGTGGAACACGGATATGGCCCTGTCGTTGCACCCGCGTTTCATCGAGGCGATCCGACTGAAAGAGCGGATGACTGAGCAGGCATACTGGGCCCAGGAAGGCAGGACATCATCGGTCAAGTACGTCCTGCAGCGGATGATCATGGAGGATTTGCACCAGCCGGTCAGCCGTGTGATTGTGCCACGCAAGCCATTGGATGGCATTGGCTTAAGTGACGATGTCCGCGATGCGATCGGCATCCGGCCGATCCTTGAAGATCCGCTGCCTGGGGTGGGGAACCTGCCGGGCAATGAAGGTCCGCTGCCTGGGGTAGGGAACCTGCCGGGCAATGTCCTGCCGCCAGGGGCCGTGGGGCAACTGAAGGACGACGAAGAACAAGCCGATGAGAACAATGGCGCTGTCCGGGTATCGCCCAACGCGAAAATGGACGAGCAGTGAAGGGTTCACAGACACCTGCCGCGCAACGTCGCTGAGCACATATAGCAGAGGACGAGCAAGATGAAATGCCTGCCTGCGTTCATAACGTGCCTGGTCGTGCTGGTTGGCTGCGAGAGCATGATGAACGACAATCGTCTGGCGGCTCAGAGGCAGTGGGAACACGTGCGCGCCCAAACCGCCTGCGACCGAGCCGTCGATTATCTCGAGATCGGCCAGTTGGACAAAGCCGGCGGCAAGGCCCATGAATCGCTCGAACTCGATGAGGACTACCATCCGGCGCGGATCGTTCTGGCAACGGTCCTGATCGAACAGGGCCGCTACCAGGCCGCTGCCGCTGAACTGGAGAAGGTGCTGCGGGATGAGCCCGACTCGGCCGAGGCGCGATTCCTGGCCGCGGTGGCCTACGAGAAGGCCGGCGACTTGCCCAAAGCCCTGAGCGACTACCGCGTCGCGTATGAGTTGGACGAGACGAACTTCAACGCCGTCCTGGCAGGGACGGAGGTGCTGGTGGCGATGGATCGGACGGCCGAGGCGGCCCACTATCTTAGCGGGCACATCTATAAGGCGGACAATGATCCGGCAGCCTACGAATTGGCGGGACGGCTGGCGATGATGCAACAGGCCTACGAGAGGGCGGCCACGTACTGCCGGCGTGCCTACGAACTGGACGGGGAGAACCTGGCCTACCTGGAAGCCCTCGCGACGGCCCAGGTCTTTGCCAAGCGGCATGCCGACGCGATCTACTCGCTCTCGACCCGTTTGCAGCAGGTCGAGCCGCCCGCACCGACGTGGGTTTACACGATGCTGGGCGACTGCTATCTGGCCGTCGGGGCGCACCAACAGGCCTGCGAGATCTACCGTAAGCTCTGCGAACTGAACCCCGACGATGCAGCCCATTGGGTGGCCCTGGCCAAGGCGAATCTGGCGGCCGGCAATCTGGCCATGGCCATCAACGCCGCCGAACGGGCGCTGCACGTCGATCCGGATTCCGTCGACGCTACGTGCCTGCTGGGTTACGCGCTGCTTCTGAGCGAGCGCGGCCAGGAGGCGGCAACGGTACTGACGGCGGCTGTCGCCGCGCACCCCCAGGACGTCACCTTGCAGTGCATTCTGGGTCGGGCGCTGGAGACGGCCGGCGATCGAAGCGGCGCCGAAGCGGCGTATCGCGAGGCGGTCCGTAGCGAGCCGCAAAATGCACTGGCGTGGGCGTTGCTGCGCGACGCCTCGGCCAACGCGTCGGCGTTGCCGTAGTCGGGCACGTTACGCGGAGGATGGCCCGGACGCTCGGGCCGCTGCTTAGACAACCGGAGGAGACGGTGACCCAGTCGAAGAAACTGTCGATGGTGCGGACCGCCCTGGCATTGGGCGGCGGCGCTTGCCTGCTCTATGCGGTGCTGGTTGTCACGAAGCACGGCACACCTAGTGTGGACTGGACCGGCCTGTTGCTGCCACCGGCGCTGGTGGGGTTGCTAGTGGGCGTGCTGATTGTCCTGGTGCATCGTCGGGCGTGTCGCATGTCCGTGCTGAAGATCATCCAGCAGGTCCGCCAAATGAGAGAACACCAGGAGGTCGGCCTGGTCATGTTGGCCCCCGGCGATGAACTGGGTGAGATCACCGGACCGTTGAACGAGTTTCTCACCGCCGCCAAGCAGAACGTCGACGATGTCCAGGCCGAAAACCGCGAACTGCGGATCGAGGCCCGTATCGCGGAAGCGGAAAAGCACCATACCGAGGCGATCATCTTCTCGATTTCCGATGCCGTGATCGTCACCAACCGTTTTGATGAACTGATCCTTGCCAACGAGGCCGCCGAAAAGCTGCTGGGGTTCAAGTTCGGCCATTCGATGCGGAAGGGCTTCGACCGCATCTGTTCCGATGGCACGCTGGTGCGGCTGATCCGTGAAACGCGCAGCCATGCGAAGAATTTCACGCGCCGCGTCGTCGAACACACGATGGACCAGAAGGGCGTCTCGAGAACGTTCGCCATCACACTCAGTTGCGTTGTCGGCCAGACCAGCGAGGTCTCGGGCGTCGTTGCCGTGCTGCACGATATCACGCACGAGAAGGAAATCGCCCGGATGAAGAGCGATTTCGTGTCCAACGTCTCGCACGAACTGAAGACCCCGCTGTCGTCGATCAAGGCTTACGTGGAGATGCTGGTGGACGGCGAGGCCGACGACGAGGCCGCCCGGCAGGAGTTCTATGAGATCATTTCCACGGAGACCAACCGCCTGCACCGGATGATCGAGAACATTCTGAACATCTCGCGGATTGAGTCCGGCGTGCTCAACGTTGTTCGCGAGCCGCTCAGCGTCACCGGGGTGGTCACGGAGGCGCTGGACGTCGCCCTGCCGCAGGCCAAGGCCAAGAATATCGAGATCCATCAAAACCTTGCCCCGGTCTACTACCAGGTGGAGGCCGACCACGACATGATCTACCAGGCGGTGTTGAACCTTCTGTCCAACGCGATCAAATACACGCCCGACGGCGGCGAGGTAACCGTGTCGGTGTCGTTGGACGACCGCCGCAACGTCGTGATCTTCGAGATCAGTGACACAGGGATGGGCATTCCAACGGAGGACCTGCCTCATATTTTCGACAAATTCTACCGCGTCCAGGCCAACAAGAAAATTGCCAAAGGCACGGGCCTTGGCCTGGCGCTGGTGAAGGAAATCATCGAAGCCGTTCACGAAGGCAAGCTATCGGTGACCAGCGAGCCCGGACAGGGCAGCATGTTCAGTTTCGAGTTGCCTGTGATTGAATAGACCCATGGGCGCGTCCCGGCGAGGGCGACCCCTTGGAGGGATCTGACGGTGGCATATAAAATTCTAGTCGTAGACGACGAGGCCCACATTCTGCACGTGGTGTCCCTGAAGCTTTGTAAGGCGGGGCTCGATGTCATCACCGCCCAGGACGGCGAAGAGGGCTTGGAGACGTTTCTGGCTGAGCATCCGGACCTGATCATCACCGACTTCCAGATGCCGCGCATGACCGGTGTGGAGTTCTGCAAAGAGGTCCGCCGGCAGGAGCAGGCCCACCATGTGCCCGTGATCCTGCTGACGGCGCGCGGGTTCGACGTCGACCCGTCGGAGATCATGGCCGCGGACATCGCAGCCGTTCTCGAGAAGCCCTTCTCGCCGCAGGAGGTCCTCACTCGGGTCCAGCAACTGCTGCCCGAGAAGCCCACGCATGTCTCTGCGGAGGTCCAGCCGTGAACGAATCAATCCATTCCGCCAGTGACCTGGCGGTCCTGGACAGGCAGTTCGTTTCCCTGCGCCGCGAGTTGGCGCAGAAAGGGCTGTCACTGAGCCTGTGGGGGCCGGCCGGACGCATCTCCGACGAGCAGGATGCGACGCCGGGCCCCTGTCAATTGCTAGGCGGCCCCGACGGGCCTTGTCGGCAGACGGCCAAGCAGACAGCGATGCGAGTCTTTTGTGAACGAAGCCCCGTTAAGACGGTCGCCGACGATGGTCCAGTTGTCCTGGGCGTCCCGGTTTATGAACGGCGTAAACTCGTGGCTGCCGCCGTGGTGTGTTACTGGCCGCACGAAGCTTTGGGCGAGGAAGCCCTCCATCGTCTGTGCGATCATCGAGGGCTGGACTACCAGGCCGTCACCCGTCTGATCGACAACACCGGCCTGCACTCGATCGACCACGCCGACGATCTGCTGTGGATGCTCGAACAATTGGTGCGGACGACGTTGGCTTTGCATGTGGCGACCGACGATCTGGACGAAATGAGCGGGAACCTGGCGACGACCTACGAAGAGCTCTCTCTGGTCTATCGCATCAGCGGCACGATGAAGCTGACGGAAAAGCCCTCCCGCTTTCTTCAGCATGAAATGTGCCAGGGCCTTTTGGACGTCCTGGGCGTGGCGTCGATCGTCGCCGTCGTGTACGGGCGATCTCCAGGCGAGGAGCAGGAGGAACTGACCATCGCAGGAGAGTTGCCGCTGGAGCGGTCGGCTCTGGAGCAACTGGCCAAGCGGGCGGCAACCCAGCTAAATGGCCAACACCTCGGCCTGGTCGAGAACCAGATCGTCTCCCTGCCGCCGCACGAGCGCGGCCGACTCGAGCGGTTCGTCGCGGTGCCCATGCCGGGCGATGAGCGTCCGTCCGGCCTGTTGCTGGCGCTGAACAAGGCAGATGGGGAGTTTGACAGCGTCGACGTCAAGCTGATGCGGGCCGTCGCCAATCAGGCGGCCGTGTTCCTGACGAACCACCGCCTGTATGCCGATCTGAAGGCCCTGGTGATCGGCGTCCTGGATGCGTTGACCGCATCGATCGATGCGAAAGACCCCTATACGTGCGGCCATTCACGTCGAGTGGCCATTATCTCGCGACGCCTGGCCGAGGAGTGCGGGCTATCGTCCTATCACGCCGAGCGCGTTTACCTGGCCGGTCTCCTGCACGATATCGGCAAGATCGGCGTACCCGAAAGTATCCTTGGCAAACCCGGACGTCTCAGCGACGAGGAGTTCGAGGTGATGCGCCAACATCCGGGCACGTCGGCCAAGATCCTCAACGGCATTCGCCAGCTGGACGATGTCGTCCCCGGCGTCCTGACCCATCACGAACGCATGGACGGGCGGGGTTACCCCCAAGGCCTTCAGGGCGAGGAGATTCCGCTGGAAGGGCGAATCATTGGCCTGGCCGATTGCTTCGATGCGTTGACCTCGGACCGTGTTTACCGCAAGGCGCCGCTGTTGGATTACGCCATCCGGGAAATCCGCAAGAGCGCCGGGTCGCAGTTGGACCCGATGCTGGTGGACCGGCTTCTGTCGCTGGACCTGGTCGCGTTCCTGATCGAACTGCGCGAGGCCACCGCCGACTACCAAGCTGTTGACTCGCAGGAACAGGGTGTGACATGAACGTAACCGCCGAAACCTACGGCCATGCCGTGGTCGTGAACATTAAGGGCGAAATAACCGAAGACGGTCTCAGCGCGCTGCAGGAGATCGTGGAGCGCAATCTGGAGTACCCGGAGATCACGGACGTCATCCTGAACATGGCCGAGGCGCCGTCGGTCGATTCGGTGACGCTGGAGTATCTGCTCGACCTGCACGACAAGCTGGCGGAGGACCTTGGGATGGTCAAGTTCGCCAACTGCGACGAGAACATCTTGAAGATTCTCGAGATGACGCGGCTGACCCGCGAGTTCGAGCTTTTTGACGATGTCGAGAAAGCCATCAAGTCGGCCCAGGCCTGACGGGATCCGGTAGGAGCGATTCGAACGTGGGAACAACGCAAACAGCTCAACGGCTTCGATTAGGGCAACTGTTGGTCGACCGTGGGGTCATCACGGCCGAGCAGCTTCAGCAGGCGCTGGAGCATCAGCGGACCTCCGGCACGAAAATGCTGTTGGGGGAGGTGCTGCGGAAACTGGAGTTCTGCAACGAAGATCAGGTCATGGAAGCGGTGTCGCGGGGCTATGGCGTGCCGTTCGCGCGCGTGTCCCCCCGGCTGGCCGATCCAAAGGTCATGGACATCCTGCCGCGGGAGTTTCTCGACAAACACGAGATCCTGCCTTTGTTCAAGGTACGCAACCGCCTGACGCTGGCGGTCAACGAACCCTCCAACGTCTTCCTGATCGAGGAGGTGGCTCGTCTGACAGGTTGTGAGGTGCTGGTGGTCTGTTCGCCGGCCCAGAGCATCAAGGCGACGCTCGAGACCCACTTGCCCACCGCCAATGTCTTTGTGATCGACGACATCCTCGACGAAGGCGACACCAGCGACCTGTCTCTGGTCGAGACCAAGACCGAGGATATCTCCGACCTGGAGGCCGCCGCAACGGGCTCGCCGATTATCAAGCTGGTCAACTATCTGATCTACAGCGCCGTGGGCGAAGGCGCGTCGGATATCCACATCGAACCGGACGACAAGGCCCTGCGCGTGCGGTTTCGCCTGGATGGCTCTCTCTACGAAAAGCTGCACCCACCCGTCAACATGGGCCCCGCCGTCGTCAGCCGGGTCAAGATCATGGCCGGGCTGGATATCGCCGAACGGCGCCTGCCGCAGGACGGCGGCATCCACGTGCTCATGGGCGGCCGGCCGATCGATCTGCGCGTCAGCACGCTGGCCGGGCAGTTCGGGGAGAAGGTCGTCATCCGTGTGATCGACAACCGGTCGGTGCTCGTGGACCTCGAGAAATTGGGCTTTTCCTACGAAATGCTTAAGAAGTGGCGCCAGGTGATCACCGCGCCCAACGGCATCATGCTGGTCACCGGGCCCACCGGCAGCGGCAAGAGCACCACACTCTACAGCGTGCTGAAGGAACTCAACAGCGATCAGATCAACATCTGTACTGTCGAGGACCCGGTGGAGTTCAACCTCAAGGACATCAATCAATTTCAGGTGCACGAGAAAATCGGCTTTTCGTTCGCCTCGGCGTTGCGGTCGCTGCTGCGGCAGGATCCGGACATCATCATGGTCGGCGAGATTCGGGATGAGGAGACCGCCGCCATCGCCGTGCAGGCGGCCCTGACCGGCCACCTCGTGTTTTCCACACTGCACACCAACAACGCTCCGGCGGCGGTGACGCGACTGGTCAACATCGGCGTCGAGCCGTACCTCGTGTCCGCGGCGCTGATGGCGGTGCTCGCCCAGCGCCTGGTCCGGAAAATCTGCACGGACTGCAAAGAGCCTTACGATCCGCCCAGCAATATTCGCCGCGCCGTCGAGCAGATCGCCGGTGAGGTCGAAACGTTCTACCGCGGCGAGGGGTGTGAAAAATGCCGCAAGAGCGGTTACCGCGGGCGCCTGGGCATCTACGAGTTGCTCATTCCCAATGAGACGTTCCAGGAAAAGATGGTGGTGGGCGGATCGCTGATGGACCTGTACCACACCGCCGTCGAGGGCGGGATGACCACGCTCCGACAGGATGGCATGCAGAAGGTCAAGGCGGGCATTACCACCGTGGAAGAAGTGTTCCGTGTGACAGCGGCCTGAGGCGCCGCGGAGGATGATCATGGCTTGGACAATCGATGATCTGTTCGATTTGGTGGTCAAGCGAAAGGCGTCGGATATCATTTTTGTCGCGGGCGCCCCCCCGGTGATTTGGGTCTCCGGGCGGATGCACCTGCTCGATGAGCCCAAACTGTCTCCCAGCGACGTGGAGGCCGCCTTCCTGCCGCTGTTGGATGATCGCATGCGGTCACGATTGGAACGCGACGGGGATGTGGATTTCTCGATCGGCCGGCCCAATGTCGGGCGGTTCCGCATCAACCTCCACCACCAGCGTGCCTCGCTTAGCGCCGCCGTCCGCCACGTGCCCAGGGATGTGCCGACCTTTGCTGACTTGAAACTGCCCTCCACGATCCTGCGGCTGGCCGACTTTCCCAACGGGCTGGTCTTGATCACCGGTGGGGCGGGCGTCGGCAAGAGCACCACGATGGCCGCGATCGTCGAGTACGTCAACCAGAGCTACGCCTATCACATCATCACGCTTGAAGACCCCATCGAGTTCGTCTTCAGCCACAAACGGTCGATCGTCGAGCAGCGTGAAATCGGGCACGACAGCCCGTCGTTTTCACAGGCCCTGCGCCATGTCGTGCGACAGCGCCCGGATGTGATCCTCGTCGGCGAAATGCGCGACCTGGAGACCATCTCGGCGGCCCTGACCGCGGCCGAGACCGGCCACCTTGTGCTGGCGTCGATGCACTCCTGCAGCGCCGATGAGGCCGTCAACCGGATCGTTGACGTCTTTTCCGGCGACCGCCAGGTCCAGGTGCGGGTGCAGTTGGCCGATACGATACGCGGGATCATCTGTCAGATTCTGTTGCATGATGAGACCGACGACGGCCTCGTGCCGGCGATCGAGTGCATGATGGGAACGCCCGCCGTCAAGCGGGCCATTCGCGACAGCCAGACACACCTGCTCAGAGGCATCATCGAAACCGGCAGCGCCCACGGGATGTATCTGATGGATGCCTCGATCGGTCGGTTGGTTCGCGAGGGCCGTGTCAACCGAGACGAGGCGCTCGCCAAGGCCCGCGATCCGCAGGCCCTCCAGAAAATGATCGGGTGACCCCGCCATGGTCAGCTACACCTACCAGGTCCGCGACGATAGCGGCCAGTTGAGAACGGGCACGATCCGGGCCCGCAATGCGGATGAGGCCCACGATTCCCTCCGCGATCAGGGCAAAGAGGTTGTGGGGTTGTCGCCCGCTCCCACCTTGGCCGCCGGGCAGAAAAGGCCCAAGAAGGTCCGCCAGGATGACATCATCTTCTTCGCCAACCAACTGGCCGTCATGGTCGACGCCGGGGTGCCTCTATCGGAATCGCTCGACTCGATCGCCGAATCGACCGAGCACACCGGCCTAAAGGCCCTCATCGTCGACCTGTCCGACCAGGTCAAGGGGGGCTTTGAGTTCTCCACGGCCCTGCAGAGGCACGTCAAGGTGTTCGGCGAGCTGTTCGTTTCGCTTGTTCGGGCCTCGGAGATCTCCGGCACGATGGGCCCGATGCTGCAGCGGGCCAGCACCTATATGAGCCAGGCCCGCGACACGCGAAAGCAGGTCAAAGGTGCGCTGATCTATCCGGTCTCCATGCTCGTGTTCTGCGTGCTGGTGGTGGTCGGGCTTCTGGTGTTTATCTTGCCGCGCTTCGAGAGCATCTATTCAGGCAAGGGAAAGCTTCTGCCGGTGCCCACACGGATCCTCATGGCCGCCAGTCGCGGTATCATCGACTACTGGCCCTTCATCGTGGTCGGCCTGGCCGGGGCCATCACCGGAATCGTCATGTACGGCCGCACGAACGGCGGACGGCGGACGAGGGACTGGATTATGATCCACGTGCCCGTCCTTGGGCCCATGAGCCGCAAGGCCGCCCTGGCGCGGTCGCTCCGCACCATGTCCACCATGGTGACCACCGGCGTGTCCATGCTGGAGGGGCTGGAGATCACCGCGCGCGTGGCGGGCAATATCTTCTACAGCGAGATCTGGACCGGCCTGGCCAGACGCGTCCGCGAGGGCTCGACGCTGGCTCAGCACCTGTTCGAAACGCCCCTGATCCCCCGGCCGATCGCTCAAATGATCGATGCCGGCGAGCGAACGGGACAACTGGGCCACGTCATGGACCGCGTCTCCACGTTCTGTGAGGACGACCTCAAGATTGCCATCAAGGCCGTCACCAGCATGATCGAGCCGATCATGATCATCGTGATGGGCGTCATCGTCGGCGGCGTTGCGATGGCCCTGCTGCTGCCGATCTTCAAGATGTCCAAAATGATGAGCCAGTAGCTCCGTTGGCCTCGCGCCGCCCGCGGGCGAAGACTGGCCCACCCGCCCGGCGACAGCTACAATATGTCGATGGCTAAACGCGACTGTTATACGGTCCTCGGCATTGCCCGCAGCGCCACCGCCGCGCAGATCAAATCCGCCTACCGCAAGCTCGCGCGCCAATACCACCCCGACGTCAACAAGGCGCCCGACGCGGCGGCCAAGTTCTCTGAGGCCACCGAGGCCTACGAGATTCTCTCCGATTCGCAGAAGCGCAAGGTCTATGACCAGTTCGGCCATGCCGGCCTGGGGGGCGGGCCCGCCGGGGCGGGCGGGGCGAGGGCCTATGCTCGCGGGGGCGGCGCGCGGGCGACGAGTTTCGACCTTCGCGATTTGTTCGAAGGCGGAGGGGGCTTTGCCGGGATGAGCCTCGACGATATTCTCGAGTCGCTGGGAGGCGGACGGACGACACGAAGGTCCCGGCGCCGCAGCCAGCCCGCCAAGGGGGCCGACCTGGAGTATCCGATCACACTCGATTTCCTGCAGGCCGCCCGCGGTGTGACCACGACGGTCCGACTCCGCAAGGATACGTCGTCCGGCAAACGCCAGACCGAGACCATCGAGGTCAAGATTCCCCCGGGCGTCGGCCAGGGCCAGAAGATTCGCCTTCGCGGCAAAGGCCAAACCGGCCCGGGCGGCGCCGGCGACCTGTACATTATCATCCACGTTGCACCGCACGCCTACTTTCGCCGCGAGGGCGACAACGTCGTCGTGGACGTGCCCATCAGCATCACCGAGGCGACCCTGGGCGGAAAGGTGGACGTGCCCACCATCGACGGCATGACGATGGTGACCGTCCCGCCGGGCACAAGCAGCGGTCAAAGGCTTCGGCTGAAAGGCAAAGGGATCCCCACCGCCCGGACGCGCGGCGATCAGCACGTGGTGGTCAGAATCGTCGTGCCCGCCGACCTGTCGGACCGCGGCCGGGAACTGCTAGGCCAGTTCGCCCAGAGCGAGCCCTACCACCCGCGAGCGGAGGCGCCATGGAAATAGACAGCCAGCGATATCGCCAATCTACGAATCAGTTGGTGCTCATTGTGCTGCTGGGCGTCATCGTCGCCGGCCTGAGCGTCCTGATGACCGTGGCCTTGCAAGGGGCCCGGGACATGACGGATGACCCCGACCTGCGGCGGGTGCTGCTGAGGCTCGCGTGGCTGAGTCTGACGCTGATGCTGGGGGCGGTGGTGCTGCTGGCGTGGGCGACGCTTCGGTTCGTCCGTCAGCGGCGCAAAGTCGAGCAGCCGGAGCGCCCGGCCGGGCCCCGCACCGATGCCTGGGTCGAGGCCGGACGACGCTTCCAGCTCGAGGACGCCGACCAGCCCGATGCCGACACCGGCGCCGACCGGGACACCCCCGACGAGCAAGCCGATTAGTCCGACAGCGTTATACGGGGCGCTCTGTCGCCGCTTGGGATTGATTGACGCCAAGCGGGATCATTCGGCGATGACGACGCAGCCGTTCTCGATGGTCAACCGCCCGGCGGCGAACAGGCGGATGGCCTCGGGGTAGGCGACGCACTCGGCCTCGAAGACGCGGTCGGCCAGCGCGTCGGCGTCATCGCCGGCCAGGACGGGGACGCGCTTCTGCAGGATGACGGGGCCGGCGTCGTATTCGTTGGTGACGAAGTGGACGGTGCACCCGGACTCGCTCTCACCGGCGGCCAGGACCGCCTCGTGGACGTGATGGCCCCACATGCCGCGCCCGCCGTGGGTGGGCAGCAGGGCGGGGTGGATGTTCATCACCTTGCCCTCATACTGCCGCGGGATGTGCCAGAGGCTCAGGAATCCTCCCTGGAGGGCCAACTCGACCCCGGCGGCATCGAGGATCTCGACGATGCGGGCGGAGTAGGTCTCGGTGTCGGGCATCTGCTTGTAAGCCGCAACCTGCACGTCCAGCCCGCGGGAGCGGGCGCGCTCGATGCCCTTACACGGACGCGACGCGATCACGACGACCACCTGCGCATCCAGCCGCCCGGCGTCGATCTCGTCGCAGATATTCAACAGCGTCCGCCCCCCGCCGGAGATCAGAACGCCCAGTCGAATCGCGGAGGTCGCCATGGCGAGAGGCTACCCAATGCCGCCTCCGGCGACAAGGGGGACGAGACAGTCGTTTTGGCAGCGACCGTTACTTCCCGCCCCGGCGGATCTACGACCGTCGGCGTTGCAACAGCGCCGCACCGCCCAACGCCAGCAAGCCCATCGTGGCGGGCCTGTCCGCCGTAGCGCGCCGCGTCTAAGCAAGGGCCCTGCGCTTGCGCCGGACCAGGAAACCACCGACGATCAA